>JGI24159J19872_10012454_pt1 | contig 11084 bp, 4 predicted proteins | sample Ectturendosymbi4_FD_19872 | JGI IMG/M metagenome (IMG submission 19872)
ATTTTCTTGAAAACCGTCATATTCGCTACTTCATCGAATGAAGTTTCTGGTATGAACTGTGAGTTATTTTTGAGCAATGGTACAAAACTTGCTTTGGCGAGCAACAAAAGTCGTATACAGCTGGTCCATGATTTTCCGGCAACTTACCATTATGCCATTGAGTGTACCTCAGCATCTACTACTACTAAGCCAACCTCCGAAGTGGAAGTCAATGTAGAAGACAGCTTCTCACTGGCTTCTCTACAAATGAACTGCTTCAGCTGCAGCGGAAAATACCTCTCCGACCTGAACGTCACCTTCCAACATTTTTACATATTTCCTGTTAGGTATATTCTAGCAGTAAGGGACATCGATTTGTTCAGCCACACCAACAGATTAGACAGAAATTTATATCTTAACAATTCTTTGACTAACGTAGATTTTTCCCTGCCAGTCGCTCATCAAGCTGCGTTGGGGCCAGGAATTCATGCATCAAGTATCACGCTATACAACAACGTCTCTACAACCAGATCTTTTTTGTCTGTTACGTTAAACCAAGCTTTATCCGATTTGAGTATTATCTGTGAAAGATACATCGGAATATTTCCTAATGACTTTACCATCAACCTTTCGCTTAAATCCGGAGCACCCGCTGAAGTGTCCGTCACGCTCTATCGCGGTAATACCTCCGTGACGGAAGTTATAACGTCATGCTCAAATGCCTCCCACTGCTCAGATTTTGCAACAGAAGTCCAGTCGCCGAAATCGTTGGGTGTTTACTGGATTCATGCAGTCGCTACCAATGGCATCAGTTCTGTAAATGGCACAAGCGGTCCGGTGGAATGCGTTCCCAAGGTGTATGACGTGTACCTTAAAGTGAATAATGCCTTCGTTGGCAGAGAAGTAACGGTTGAAGCGTTTGTTCGTGGAGATTTTGGAGAGTTCTTCATGAACTTGTTTGTGGACGGTAAACGATTTGCCAATTCTTTCAAAATTACCAGTTTCAACAATACGCACAACGCGAGGTTGCCATTTGATGGGAGGAAATACACTCACGTGGAACAAGCTATAACGTTTCTCAAGAGCGGTTATCGCAACCTTATCATATCCGTCAATAACACGAAACAGGTTTTTAATTTCTCAACAAGAAGTCATGTGCGAAGCCAACAATCGTGTTTTCAAGGAATTAATATTCGTGGAGGTTCCACTACTACGGTATTTGGTCCTTTGGATGTAGGAAAGTACATCATATTAAGCACAAATACCACAATCTCTTGCTTGGAGGAAACAAAGGTTTCATACAAATGGAGATTGTTTAAAATAAAATCTCTGTCTTCAACGCCAAAGACCAAGAACGAGATAACGTTGAAAGCAAGCCATTCAGAACTCGTTTTTCAACGAAGTGATTTGGAACCAGGCATCTATTTGATTTTCGTCACAGTTTTCGAAAAAGGTTTTTCTAGTGCTTATCCACCACTTCTAGAGGAGGAGGAATTTGCAATTTTCAAAGTTGGTCGCAAAACATTAAATATGTACATCAAAGGAGGAAAGAGAAGAGAAATTGGTGAGTGTTTGTGTTCGCAATACAAACGACTACATACCTACAACAATTGGTAAAGGAAACGCTGAAAACAAGGTTTTATAAAAATTTTACTTTCACACAAAGCGAGGGTTTGTCATTTGCAGTTGCAGTTATCATTGCATTGTGAAAAAAACTCAAAGTGGAATTTGGAAAGGAAAGTCTGTGTAACTCTAAGCCAGTACTGTGCAGCTATAACTTACTTCGCCTAAGATTGTGCCCACCTCAGCAAAAATATTGACTTCAATGACTTTTCATTTTGTAACTGAAAATTGACTGGATATTAGAAAATGCAAAATTCTTTCTAAACCGCAGTCTGAGTTTCTTTCTTGCACTTCTGCACAAAAAACACTACTTAACTCGGTAAACGATTTGAGTTAGCGGCCATATATATTGCACAAGACTGTTTACATTAGCTTAAAAAGCCCTAATGTGAATTCTAATAAAATCTGATAAGTTGTTATTTGAAGTTAATTCTTTGAAGATGTCTTGGTGTCACTTCAAATAACGTTTTGTGCATTTTGATTGTTTGAATTAAATGAAGATAGATGAACATGCCCACAATCAGATGATCCATGTGCGGAATAGCTATAGTCAATCGTGTTCCAGTTTTACGTTTTAGGTGCATGGTATGTCTTTTGTTTCAAATCTGTTTTTAAATCTTAGAGGAGGAAACGGGACCTGCTATGTATCGCCATAAAAAAGAAGCGTAATAACTAAGTTATTTCTGTAATGCCAGGTGGAACGCAAACGAACGTACTGCTTGAGGCATTGCTTGAGAATGGTGCCCAAGGTGTTTGGTACGATTGGTTCTGTACCATATCACCCCATGATTTACCTGCTGATCCGGAAATCGGAAAGATTTCTCGAAAAGGTTTTTAGTGTGCAAAATATGCATATAAGTTGCTATTTTTTATTCCAACAGCAAGCGCGTTGAGTCGTAAATGAACTTCAATTTTCGTTTTTCATGCTTGTCATAAATGACTTTTAAGGCGTCAAGGTATATGACCGTGTTTTTTCTCATTAATAAACTGTCGAGACTCATAAAAGATAGTGAAGAGAAGCTGTTACGTCACGCGCGTTGTGGCACGTCGATCTCTTAGCGTGATTCGGAAAACACAAGTGGCTGTTGTGACATGCATTGAGCATGCACTCTGACGCACCTGCTTTCAACTAACCAGCCCAGCAGTTCTTTATGGTTACACTCACTTAATGGCAGTTCTCATCACACGCTGGTTATAACTGTTTTGGACATTTCGCGTGTTCACTGAACGTTCATCTCTTCACATCAGATCAAATGGATATCTTGAATTGCAGTAAAATGTAAAACTTGAAAACGTAAACGTTATGAAACACATTTGGTGTGACGAAAATGGGCCAAATAGATAATTGAAACGGAAAGAAACGTGGGAGAATAGTTTTGTACAGACGTTTTCTGCATCGAAGTTTTACCGTCTAGATTTACCTTGTACAGTTAGCCACTTTTCAAGTTTAATCGAAGTTCGAAATAACAAAACATTACTTCTACAGGTTCATGTTTTGACTTACAATCGGCGTGGATACCAGAAAATCACACAACCCTTGATATAAACATCACAACTTTGACAAAGTCTAAAAATTATTTTCTGAGGGTTTTTGCCACGGCTTCTGGATATGAAACCATTTTTGACGATCAAGAAATTGTTGTGCTGCCGCAGGAGGCGCCCGAGGTGAAGTTAAGGTGGGAAAAAATAAAAGCAATGTAATGTTAGCCATTTGTCGGTGCCCTTCGTATTGTTTGGATTTAAAGTTATAATCCGTGTGCTCTGTATTTGATAGCCATGAAGTTTAATCAACTTTCGTTTTGAATTTATTAAACCTAAGACTAAGATGAAGTCAAGGGATACAATTTTCTGTTGGCAATTTATGAAAGTTTAGTAACAGGAAGGCGAAATATTGTATGTAAAAGTGTTTAAAATATGAAAAAAGCTAGTGTTTTGCGCAATTTCTGTCCTTATTACATACTAAACTCAATAAGTGCCATAAGGTGAAAAAAAACGATCTCAGAAAATGTAAAGTTTCTCTTTCTTAAAAGTTAAACGAAAATTGTATAGATCCATGAAACATGTAAAGCAAATGCTTTCATAAAACTTACTTATTCTTTTCTATCTTTTATTTCACTTTAGGTGCTGGTCTAACTGTGGGAAAGTAACTATTGCCGGGGAGCCCTTGGTATTGCAACTAGAATGTTCCGAATGCTCAAATAGATTGTGGGAATTGAAGCGCGAAGGCTTTGTTACCACTACGATATGCAAAGATCAGGAATGGTGTGCAATTGACCTAAGCATTTTCAAAACAACGCCACGTGGAAGCGCAAGAGTAGTAGCAACAGGTTTGTAAAAATACTTTAAAGTTTCGCAGTAATAGACAAAAAGTCAATCATGTTTTTCTTTCACCAGGTGTTTCTGACAACGCAAAAGCTTCAATAACATTTGTCGTTAATTTTCTCTCATCACCCGAGAGTATTTGTTCAGTTTCCCCAGACCTTGGATATGCTTTCACGACAACGTTTAGCTTCAAATGCCCTTACGATGCCAAAGATAAAAATTCTCTTCAGTACAAATTTTTTATCCTTGAGAAAGGTAAATGCTTTTTATTTTATATTGGTTGATTTAGAAGCATGCACTTGCGTTTTCTACGATTTGATTTTTGCATGTATTTTTTTCCAAGAAGTCAGTTTTTTGTTACCAACGTCTTCCTTGGAAAATCTAGTCGCACAACCGAAATAGGGGAATTCTGAGATTTGAAACGTTTTCAGAAATTTCGATTTGTTTTATTTTTTGTCCAGCTTTTAAAAGTCTTGAAATACACAGTGTACGATTATCATGTTGATCTATCGAAAAATATCTAGTACATCTCATCTAATTTCGATAACTGTCTGTAAATTATATTTTAACCCCGTCTGCACTGGTCAACTAAAGCAGTCAACACATAATCACTAATTTCAGGAAAACTTGAAACGATTCTTCAGTACACGTACGCCAGTGATGTATATGATCTTGTGCTTGCACCTGAAAAAGGAACTCACTCTGCATCTGTTGTGGTTGAAATTTGCAATCAGTTTGAATCGTGCAGCAGGAACGTTATCAAAGTACAAGTAATTGATCTTGAACCAGAGACTGACGTCTCTGAATTGATAGAAGCGAACATCAAAGCAGAAAATTATCAAACGCTATCAAACTTAATTGCTTTCAGTTCCAGCAGAAGTTTGATCAAGGATGAAGTGGTGAGAGTTGATTTCTTCAACCCCATTTTTTTCACAACAAAAAGTCGTTTTCTTTTTACCATGTGTTTGTTTTTGAAAGTACGTGATATTCATTAACATGATCTATCAGAAATATGCGCAGTTAGGCCGAAACCTATGGTGATTTATTCGTTATAGGTATGTTTTAATTGAATATTACAGTAAATGCAAACATCACGTTGCGCTCACACGAAAAAGAATAAAACAAATGATTTCGCATTAATTATTTGCCGCAGTTTTCAAAACTGCTGATAAAAAAAGAATGTGGCGTTGCGTTTGTCTCTGTTGTTTTTGTGTGAGAAATTGCCAAACGCCATGACCTTAATGAAACAGTAGGACTCACGCATATACAGTGCACGGTATCAAGGTTATGTAAACCACATACTGCTCTGATAAAAGTTGAACGCTGTGATGAAACGTTCATTATTGTAATAATACATTTTTCTGCAGCGATCCAAGGTTGTGGACGCCGTCAGTGATTTTCAAATAAGTTCTGCAGAGTCGGCGAAGCTGATATCCGACGTGTTGCAGCACGTGACCAGCGCAGAAGTGCATCTTTTGAAAAATAAGGAGGTAAAAATATGAGACCAGAAACTGTGTATGCAAAAAATACGATCGAATCACAACTGAGCTTCCTTCTAGAGTCGGTGGTTCCCAATTGGGGGTACTTGCTCCCTTGGGAGTGCGAGACATCATTCAGGGGGTGCAAGAAGCGTCCGTTTTAATGACAAGAAATTCACCTGTTTATTACTCTCCTGCGATTTTTTGTTTTGTTTGCAATGGATTATCGACATAAACGCGAGGCACGTTCAAACCTGTGTGTCACGATATTAATTATTCATGTAAACATTAACTGCAATACATTATTCATGTTTACGAGCTTGTGGTTGTTTTTGTTCGAACGAAATAGATATTGGCATTGCTTTTTGCGACGTGATAAAATGCTTTTCTGGACAATTCTAGGATAGTCTGAGCGTACATATATACAAGTGGATTCCGCATTTCATGATTCTCATTAAATACTGTATTTCTGAGGTTAATCGATCGCGAGAGTAGAGGAAAGGAGTCTTGTGCACTGCCATTCATATTTGAATGAATCTTTGTTCTTTTGAAAGTGTTTTGTTCATTTGGTGAGACGTGAAGGTCTGTTGCGTACTTGCGAGTGGAGATAATAATAGCTTTTCTAATTTCTGATTATCATCATAACCCTTCATCATGTCGAAAACAAAAGAAATAGAATGATGACTGCGTTCGTTTTAGTTTCACTTGCATCGGTAAAACTGAGGATTTGCAAAAGCGTCAGTGTGTGCTCTGTGAAATTGAAGCCATCTAAGCTGCAAGATCACTTCGACAACCGGCATGGTGGGGCCACTGTTATAGGTTATGATGAAAACTCTTTGCGAGCTAAAAGAATCCGTTTTGATTCTCGAGCAACCCTTCCAAAATTACGTTTCGGATCTATTGACGAACCACTGCTGATGGCTTCTTGCCAAGTAGCTTTCAAAGCAGGGTTGTGAAGCCGAAACTCAAATTACAGGCTCCGGCTCTGGCTCCAACTCCAGGCATCAAAAAGTTTTGGCTTCGGCTCCAAAGTGATTTGGTCCATTGAAAACCGATAACCATTCGGCTATAATATTCGTATAACTAGGCTAACCCACTAACTGCAGAGCTGCGGAACCGGCATCTAAAATTTCCGACTCCAAATCCGGCTTCGGCTCCACCATCTAAAAATTTTGGCCCCTGCTCCAGCCATCGAAAATTTCTGGGGCTCAACAGCCCTATTTAAAGTAGCAAAGTTTAAGAAACCTCATGCTATAGCAGAAAAAACATATTAAAACATGTGTATTAGAAATGGCTACAATGACTCTTGGAAATAACGCAAAAAAAGAAGGTTGAATTTGCGCCGCTGTCAAATAATGTCATTCAAAGCCGAATTGCAGATTTGAGATTGGATTTTTTGGAACAAGTTATCTCACATATGAAGGCAAGCCCCTTGAAAATCAGACAGGACCGCCGATGTTTCGAATTGCAGTCAACTTTATTGCGCTGATGTGAGGTATGTCCATGATGGTCCCATGAAGGAAAACTTTCTTTTCTGTGAAGAACTGAAAACAGCACCAAAGCTAATGATGCGTTTCAGTTTGTGAAAAGCTTCAGTCAGTTCTTTATTGTTTTCTAAAGCTCAGAACTATAGGAGTGAATGCTCCACAGCCCCGTCAGCGCTTGCTTTTGGTATATCCTGGCTTCTTATGTTTTGAGAATTTACGAAATAATTGCTGCTTAAGGCTGTGAAGCAATTGTATTTGTGCTGTTGTGTGCTGCTTCTGCATATAAAGCTGTTCAACCTGTTGTCAACTGATCGAGGGACCATTGCTACACGTGCTGGATGTGCTCCAGCGCGAGCTGGGTAGGGAAACGCCTGTCGCAAGGAGGGGCATCAGAGATGCTGCCGAAGATGACCCACGACCTAACATACTCCTGCTGAACACCGAGGGGCTTACTGCAAACAAGATCAGCGTTATTGAGCAGCTAGCCTACAACAAGGCAATCATCATCGTCCTAAAGGAGACCTGCTGCACTGCAGACAACGCAGTGATTCCCAACTTCCCACTAGCTGGGTCTGTTCTGAGCAGGAAGCACGGTCTTGCCAAGTTTGTTCACGAGCGGTTGGAATGGTCACTGGTCGATCAGTCTCCTGAGCAATCAGAGACCGAGTGGTTGTGCGTAGACGTCGCAGGATATAAGATCATTAATGGCTGCAAACCTCCGCGCTCGCGACTCACACCAAAGTCTTTCCCGACGACCGACGCCCCCACACCCCAGTCTGTATACGTTGGTGACTTCAACCGCTAACATGTCAACTGGGGCTACAGCAAAACATCCCCTGACGGTGAGAGCCTGGACTCCTGGGCAACAGCCAACATCCATGGACTGCTGTATGACCCAAAGGAAACAGTAAGTTTATCATCTTCTGTTGAGCGAGTTCTTCTATCCACTCCTTGGCCGCGCTAGATCTCGGGACAGGTGTTGAGTAGCCATTCGATTGTCACATCGTCCACAACCGTCAGGCCGTGCAGTCCATGAGGAGGTCGATGGATTGGACATCGGAGGACAACATGGTCGACGGTTTGTTCTTCTGCGCCACACTCACATGTCACAGATGAGGCCATACCCCATTTGTACAAGCAGGAGCGGAAACGTCCGACACCGGTGCGGAGGCAGTTGAGCTGGACCCAGGCTCTCCTTGGGAGGGTCATTCCCGGAGGGTGGGTACTGGTATCTGGAATGAAAATGCGCAGTCCTGTGGGGTTGTCTGTCCGCTCTGGATTCCATTGGTGGCCCGCCCAGTGTGCCCCACGTACGTTGTTGTCAGAAAAACTGATGAGTTCTTGTGTGGCGGATACAAATGGGTGTCTCGATTGTAGGCGCCATGCATCTGCACTCGATGGAGTGCAGATGTTTCTCATCTCTCCGATGGAACGTCAGCACCAACCCCGACCTGATTGTTGCGAGTGTCGTTCAGGATAACCGACTGCCTGACAGACGTGTTCTAGGAAAGTTCTCGCGGTCACAACGCCAGTCCTCACTCATAACGCCACCGAGATCCAAAGTTCCTTCCTACAGCGATCCGTTGAGGCGTCAGAACTTTCGCAATGCTGATTGGAAACGCTTCTGCCTTCTTAAAAGGTGAAACTGTAAAGAGATTGCCACCTCTGGACACTACAACATCAAAAAGACATCCAAAAAATTTTGCAAGAGCTTGCTATCCGCGGCCAAATAATATATCCCACATGTCCGTCGCTAGAACTATGTGCCATGTTGGGACAAAGAGTGCGAGACCCTTTATAGCTCCTTCGTTCGAGCCCCAGTGGGAACTGACTCTGACATAGTTTTGTCCTATTTTCTCGGCTCAAATAGAAGCAGGAGCGATGGGAAGAAGCTGTGAATTCCATCTACTTCTCGCACTCTAGCCGCAAGGCATGGAGCACCATCAATGAACTTACTGGCAGGTCTGGACGCTCCTCTCGCCTGTGCCCCATCTCAGCAAAATCTATCGCCTCGCAACTCGTGAAGGACGGGTCACACAGGACTGGGAGCTGCGAGTCCATCAGGCTCGTCAACTTCGGAAGATCCCAACACTTAAGAGATACAGTATCTTTGGCCCTTTCAGGCCAGAGAAGCTTGCCATCCTCAGGTGCCTGAAACCAGAAAGTCTCTGCGTATGGATCTTCCCGGAGTTTATACTCTACGCTGGGCCAGCTATCAAATCTTTTTTTGCAATTTCCTCACTACCTGCAAGCGCCAACTCAAAATTCCAAAGATCTGAAGAAGAACACTAATAGTTGCGATCCATAAGCCGAAAAAGTCACTGGGAGACCCAAACAGCTACCGCTCTGTATCTTGGTGTGTGTCCCCTTTAAAATCCTCGAGAGACTCATCTATGCTCATGTCCAACCAATCATCGACCCATTGCTACCACGGGAGCAAGTGGGCTTTCGACTTGGGAGGTCGACCGTAGACCAGATCACCCTGCTGACACAGTACATCGAGGATAGCTTTTCGGCTAAGAAGGCCGGAGCTGTGTTTGTCGAACTCACAGCAATCTAGGACACAGTATGGAATTGTGGCTTCACCTGCAAGCTGCTGCGATTGTTGCCTGACAGACACGTGGTTCGCATGATCACGAAGATGGTTGGCAATCGCAGCTTCATCCATACCACCAGAAATGGCAAACGGAGCAGGTCACAACGCCTTAAGAACGGCATCCCCAAGGACCTGTCCTGGCACTCCTTCAACATCTACGTCTCTGACCTGCCAACCACCGTCTCCAGAAAGCATGCATATGCTGACGACCTAGCAATTATTATGTATGCAGTGGAAGGGTGCTGAGCAAGGACATGGCAACCGCAAGTGAATACCTCCAGATCTAGAAGCTAAAGCTCAGCACTTCAAAAACGGTACCGGCAGCCTTCCATCTTAACAACAAGGAAGCTAAACGTGAGCTAAAAGTCAACTACAACAACGGGATCCTGCTCTTCTGCCCCGAGCCCAAATACCTCGGAGTAACGTTGGACAGGTCGCTCACGTATCACCGACACCTTGAGTCACTTCGCAAGAAGCTGACATCACGCGTCGCGCTCTTGGGGCAACTTCCTTGCTCCCGTCAGGGTGCTGGAGCTACGACGTTGCGCACAGCCACCCTAGCCTTGGTGCATTCAACCGCAGAGTACTGCGCTCTTGTCTCGTTCCGCAGTGCTCACACCCACTGTAGCTTCCTGACACTTAAATTCAGGCCCACATTAAGAGAACCATAAAATTCGGATAATGCACGTTGCGACTTTATTCTCACAAGCCAACAAAATGTGACCAACAAAACGTTGCTCACAAAACGTGGTAAACGAAAATTATAGGAAGCAGCCTTGTGCTGCGAGGACCTTGTGTCTTTTTCAGAAACAGCCTTGTACTGCAGAGACGCAAAGACCTTTTGTCTTCCTCTAACGGACAAACCGTGGCGGTCCTGATAATGCTAAGAATCGAGACTGCCTCGGTTTTCTCCACTACTAAAAGAACAATGCAACTCGGTGGCCAAGGAATGCGGAACGAGGCAAAAACGCGGCCCGGCAATTACTCGAGGCTCGATCATCAATCAAGGGGAAACGTCGCGTAAGGACAACACGCAAGCACAAATACGCAGCGATTCTGCGAACGTTACACCCGCCTTATTGATCCCACCATCAACAACGCCTTGCGATTTGTGACTGGATGACTGTGTCCTATAACACCGGACAACCTTCCCAACCTCGCAAGGATCCAACCTGCTGAGCTTCTTCGCAATGGAGCCACACTGCCTTTAGGACGCCGTTCCATGGAACCTGAACATCTGCTCCACACAGCACTCACCAGTACACTGAATGCAGATGCACGGGGGCTCAAACCGAAGCACCCATTTGTACCCGCCGCACAATTCATCAGTTTATCTGACACCAACAACAACATACGTGCGGCACACTGGGCGGACCACCAAAGGAATGCGGAGTGGGCGGACAACCCTACAAGACTCCGCACTTTCATCGCCGACAGCGGCACCCACCCACCCGGAATGACCCTCCGAAGAACAGCGTGGTCCAGCTTAACCGCCTCCGCACCGGTGTCGGACGTTTCCACTCCTGCTTGTACAAATGNNGTATGGCCTCCCCTGCGGCCTGTGAGTGTGGCGCAGAAGAACAAACCGTCGACCATGTT
>JGI24159J19872_10012455_pt1 | contig 11084 bp, 9 predicted proteins | sample Ectturendosymbi4_FD_19872 | JGI IMG/M metagenome (IMG submission 19872)
AGCCCCCCCCCCCCCCTTGAGCTTGATATTTTACAAAAACGTTATTGTAAGGGAATGCATAGGGTTTGATTTTTACAAAAATAAGGGGAGTGAGTGTAGAAGAATATGCCAATTATGTCAACAAACTTCGCTTGAAAACATTAATATGACGTCAAATTGTGACGTCACAAAAAGCGCACACCAAATACAAATGACTATCATATGCCACTGAATGAAACCCCCGCCACGAAAGTTTTCTGCGTACGCCACTGTTCCACAGACACGGATCCTGGGCAAGAATACAGTGACTTTACGCCCAGTAACAGGCGGCCGTCCACACTGTACTCCAGCATTATTCCCCATACCTTTTCATTAGGAACTCAGTTGTGCGCTTTGTCGAGGTCGACAAAATATGTTTGCAGTACAAGTCTTTGGCATACTCCCAGTATTTCTCGAAAATCTCCTGGAGAGTGAAAATGTGTTTTGTTGTGCTACGACCAGGACGAAAACCGCCCTGGGTTGGTTATTCTCCAGCTTCGGTTCAATTATCTCGTGGCATCTTTTTTCAAGACACTTGGCACACACTTTTTCAGTGGGGCTAAGGAGAGATATGCCTCAGCAGTCAGTGCATTCACTCCTGTCTCCCTTCTTGCGTATGGAGATGAACACCCTAGTTTTCCAATCTTTCAGTGCCTTTCCAGAACACCAAGCCACTTGATCTAAGCCACCTGATCTAGACACCTATCGTTGATCTAGACACATATCTTGGTGTAACAGTAAGGCCAATTTGTATCTTGAGCTTATTAGCTTTGTTGGCAAAGTGAGCTTCACGTGCAAGTTGTTTTCTTTTTCCAAAGTAATCAAGATAACGGTAGATCTACAGTAGGCTTACTTGTATTAACTTGAGAATGTCGAAACGTACATATGAGAGTGGTTCTAGCTAGGCCTGTAACTAAGGGGGGGTGGCGCAGGGGGGGCGAATCCCCCCTTAGAAAATTTTTGGCCTTCTGGAATAATGTGTTGGACATAGTTCAAAAAATNTGGGCCCNTCTCAGAAAACTCTTCGTCCCCCGTAGTGTTCCAAGCTGTTTACGGGTCTGGTTCTAGCCGAGGTCTAACAAGCGAGAAAGGGCCATTTCAAAGCAGATGCACTACCAGCTGCTACTGAAAAGACAAAACCAAAAAACCAATTTTTTAGTGCGCCAGAAAGGTCTACACCAGAGGTGGCCGAGCGGATCCGGAGTGCTGGAGTCGACTCCGGCAGGATTCCGCGTTTTTCGTTCGGACACGGAGTCAAACATTTGTGAAAAATTGGACCCACATTCGGAGTAACTTTTCATTTTCAGCAGCAGGAGTTTGCCCGGTTTTCATATATGGCATTTCCTAAGTGAAAACATTGCTGAAATTTGGATGCATGAATGATAACCACAGAGTCTGAACAGGAGTTGGAATCTCAAATTTAAAAATATTTCGCACCCGGGCCCAGATCCAGGTTCAAACATTTTGGAACAGGATCGGAGTAGGAGTCTGAAAATGTTAGTATGGCCTCCTCTGCCTTCCCGAAGGGCCTTCAATTTGAAATAGCCTAGGGTTCCGAAAATGAAAATTCGCTTGTGGTGACTGGGCCTAAAATATCTTTGAAACACTCTTTCATTCTGGCAAGGATCTCCTCACTGCTGACCAAGACACTATTTTGGTGTTTGAAGGATCTATCAGTACGAGATCGTTTGCCGGGGAAAGGTCAGATGGTTTGCCACAACATTTGGTTGATTTGCCAGTAACTGGAATCCAGTTTATATCCGAAATTCTGCCAAGTTTTCCTTTCGGATTTTTTCACCATGAGGAATGCTATAGCTGCTTTCTTTGCAAGAATGACTAATTTCTCCTGGCTTCTGGTTCCCTTGGGGAGTTCCATTTTGACATCACTAGCTACAGTGTTTTTGCAATTTTTCTTTAAGTCGTACCCATTGCCCAGACCTTTTTCGAGTTTTTTTCAAGTGTATATGTTATTTTTGTTTCTTCGTTGGTTCATCTAAGGTTCGATCATCTGAGAAATATTTTATTCATCTGGGATTGTCCATAACGTCTAGGGTTACATTTATTTTAAACGGATAAAGCCAAGCTATGATATAGCTTTCCCACTGCAGACAATCTTGCTGGACTCCATATTATTCAATTCATGACGCGAGTGGGTCTGAAATATTAACGATCAAAGGACCTTGTTGGGTCATATTAGGACCCTGTTGTACATGCGATTGTCTGTTCGAAATTTTCACCGGAGATGCCGGCGACGATTTTATTGGAAAGATAACAAAACAATATTCTGGTTGTGCCAAAGAAACTTTCACAGATGCAACGAATTTTTCTGTTACATGTAAATCCTTGCTTACGTTGATAAAGCTGTAGGACAAAATAAAAACTTATCAACACTAAATTTATTTTGTTTTCTTAGACAAACGTGACATTTTCATAGCTTCATCGATTTTTAACTATTTCTTTAATGCTAAAACTGATTTTTGTAGAGACAAATGTTTCACGTCGTTGCGACAATGAAAACCTAAAAGTAGTCGCAATTTGCAAGTTGCTCCACAAAGAGTTAGTAAGCTGTTATATTTGAATGAGCTGACTAAATTTGTGTTTGTCAAAGTTTATAACGTACCCCTCGCTTTTCCGGTAACTCCTATATCGCGTTTTGAGAAACATCTTTTAGGTTTTCTGAATTTATTCTGTACGTCAGATTTTCCAAATGATTTAGTAACGTTTATCCTTTTGAACCGGTAAATGTACTTGAGTTTCACCAAAGTGCAAAGACTTGCAACATTGTTAAAACGCCCAAAAAATATCTGAAGCAATTAAAGGTAAAAATCTTTAAAAAGCTTGCGACTACTATAGTTTTGCTGAAAGAAGTAAATATTAAATTTTTTATCTAAAGAATTTTTGGAAAAAAATTGCAATCTTGAAACGTCATGAGTGCATTCAAATCTTTCGTGAACTGCACTTTTGTGAATTCACTCCATGATTTTCTACAACATGGTGCTTTGTAATATAAGCAACAAATAGAAGACCCAACGTTTGCAATGGTCCTTTACACTTGTTATGTACCTCTGTCTTATGATATTACGAACGGCTGCAGTGGCCAATTTGCACTATCGATGCGCCATTAGCTAGAAGGTGTTTTTGACACGAACGATGCAGTGGTTGTGAATTAGTGATAATCGTTTCCCTTGCAACCATCAGTTACGGACGAGAGCGTGACCGCAAAGATCAGTTCACATTTTTACTTCTAATCATAACCCAAAGCCAAGTGGCACATGCAAACGAACTGTCCTACTTAGCCATATTGCTTAGAGATATGGTTATGCTTTCCTTAGAGGAGAAAAGAATGCGGCTATTTCTATTTACCTGCTTTGTTCATCGACAATAAAAAACAAACAAAGCAGTTTTGCACCATTCATAGTTTCAAATATTTTGGTTTCAATTGAAAGCCAAGGTGTGATTTGAAAATGTTGGTTATCGGCTATATGATTTGTTTTAATGATTTTTAGTTCCCAAAGACTTCGATGTTAAGATGAAAGCAGTTCTACTGGGAGCAACTATTCTGATTGTGAGTCCTACGTGTTTTTGAATATTCCAGCGCAGTGGCAGTTGTGCTTACCAGTCTTCTTATTTTTCCGGACATGACGTTCTTTGAATACCAGAACAGGATCATCATGCAGTCTTAAAACATCAGTCATTGTTCAACGTCTCTGCTTTTTGCAGCTTACTACTTTTTGTTATTGTGACATTAGATTTTTCATTTTATCGTCATAAATTTGCACTTACATAATTCTTTTTCAGATCGGTTTGAAAATCATTTTCAAATGATTAACTTTTGTTTTACTGCAGCCTTTCGCGTTTTTGCTATTTCTGCGTAGTTACGTTCATATCACCTCCATAGCATTTGAGTTGCAAACGAGTTCTTCTTTGATAAAAATTTTGCATTTTCTTAGTCTCTGATGTTGACAAAATGGACTAAACTCAGGAATTGGAATTTTGTGAATAGAAAACGTAAATGAAGATGCTTTATGGAAATGCATAAAGATATTACAAGGCAAAGAACAGACCTTATGGGCCTGCATTTCAAGCCAGATGACATGAAATGACCTCAGTGTACATAATAAAACACAATAGATCAGAAAATTTACTTGTAAGATACGTCATAAAACAATGTTTGCACAATAGCTTATTTTTTGTAATTAACACCGTTTCGTCTGATTTTTCTTATTGTAAATCTCAAGAAAGGGGTGACTTCAACAAATTACTAAGGAAATCACAATCACAAACACGATTTTGGTTGTTTTATTCATGACTTTATCTAGTACGTCCTGATCCCTGTTTCTTACTCTATGAGAATCAACTCTGTTCGTGGGCGGAAATGGTAAGCTTGCACTTTTCGTGGTTTTTTATTGATTTGGCACTGCAAGTCAAAAAATACAATCACAAACTTTTGAAAACAATGTATTGAATAGAATTCTGAGTAAGTTCAGATTTTGAAATTATTTGCTGCATCAGTGGGAAATTAATACATTTGTGGTTAACAAAATAATTTCGATGCTACTGTAGTTTTCTCAAGCAAGTCACTAGTAAAAAAGAGAGCCATGATACAAGGTACATGAAACAGCATATGCTTTATATTAATTTTCAGCTTGTTTGTATCAGCAAAGGTTGAAATGCTAATTTCAGCACTTAGTTTTAATTCCCTTTGTTTGTAAACTTCATATTTCATCAGGAGTTAACGTGACTTACTACAATATACTTTTCGATTGCACAGTTTTAGTTTCAGTTTTGGTAAAATTTCGCTGAGGGAGCGGAGCTATCTTACAAAAGACTTACACTTTTTCTTATGTGATACACAGCGTACGTCGTTACCCATAATTGCTCACGTTAACAAATGCAGAAGATGTTTTTGATGAAAAATATTGCTTAATGTCTTGATATACAGCGTTGCTATCATCTAGACAAACATACCTTCGATAACAAACTTTCAAGAAACTTCATAATTCTGTATGTAGGGCTTTCAAAATATTTTGTGAAGTACAGTATATCACGAATATGAGAGCTTGCTGCATAAAGCTGAAGCACCACTAGGTAATTCTTCGCAAAACGAAGAGAATCTAATACTATTTCTATTTTAGTTCCGCATTCCCAAGCCCAGTGGCGCAACTGACGGGGGAGCATAGGGGCGAATCGCCCCCTTGTCAAGCTGCATGAAAAAAACACACGCCCGCTTGGCTTATATTTCGGTTTTAGCATTGATTTGGTTTTTGGTTTTCAGTGGGTTATTGTTTATTGCGTTTTTCGGAGTTTTTCCCCGTGATTTAGGGTTTTAGTATAGCCATCCACAATCGGATTCACCATCATTTTTTAGTTTTTTTTCTGAGTGTTGTCTGTTGGGATCCCTAAAGTGGCCAGTGGGTCCTTTTCAACTACATTTTACTCCCTTGGTTCAAACGTCCAGTTACGCAACTGCCAAGCCTATTTTCTTGAAGACTGGTGCACATGTGCGCAACTAGCTGACAACCAAAATCTTCCAGAGAGTTTTTTTTTGTTTCGAGTGACTAAGCAAACAATTTGTTTTTTATTTTTAGTCCATCTCCGTAATTTCTGCTCTGACGTCATTTCATGACACCACTCACCTTAAATGTGTGGAGATGAATAGACGTACTGTTCTCTGTGAGCCACTGCGATAATAATATACATTCATCAAAAACAAAACTACTAATTTCACCCTTCAACAAAAAACTTGAAAGATGCTTTTACACAAAAATGACATAAGAAGTAGCAAATTCTGTGATGCATTTGCGTCATCGTAAACCAGCGTGCTCCAATCAGGTTTGAACCGCGGGACATTTTACTAAAACGTGAAAACGTGCGGGCCAGTTCTAACACAATGATGTGTAAAACAAGAGATTACAAGATTTAAAATAGAAAAGGGAAGATAAGTAAGTGCATTTTTACATTATTACACAAGAGCAAATAGCAATTTATGACAAAATCGCTTAGCAAGTCAGCAAGTCATAATGAACGCAGAAATGCCTCGTTATGGTGACAAATCAACCGTGTCTGTGAGACAAGCTTGTTACATTTCTGTTGTAGGGCATACACCATCAAAAGTTCGATTAACCCGTCTGAGACCGATACAATTTTCGGTCCTCAGTGTGAAACTTGTTAACACATTTCAAATTTAATTGACTGTTTCGAAAGACATGTTGTGAAACATTGAAGAAAACAGCAAGGAAGAATGAATCACAAAAATAAGCGACATTTCATTGTCAAATTAAATTACAAAAACTATGTTTTGTTTCTAAATTTTCAACTGTCATGCTTCTAAATTTTCAACTCTCCCGAACAAATCATTTGTAGGATCACTACATTGAAAAATTGACTGATCTGAAATACTGTGTGAGTATTGTCGTATTCAGCTGTTTGATATAAAGATTAAAATTGTTTCCACACTTCCATATTATCTATTAAAACAAACATGCAAATGTTTGAAAAACTAACCTGCAGCACATTTTCTGAAATATATCTAAATTGCTACACAAATCATAGGTTGGTTCTACAACAGCAGTCGTTCATTTTGTGTTTATGCGTATCTTGCAAAATAAATGAATATCTAATAAACTAAACACTCACGGGATGTGTTATTTGAAAACCAACACATTGCTCCGTAAGACCAAGAAAAAATTCAACACTTCTCTGATAGAATCAGAGTTTTTTTTGTTAAAACAGAAAGGAATGATAAATGTACGCAGACTGCACTATTTTGAAAAGCAGATCAAATTAGCAATGCGCTCCAAATCAGGATATACATTTTCAGTTGTAGAACTTGAATTTTCCAACGCAGTTGATCTGTGATGCTGCAAAGCACCGTAGACTGTTAGACCAAGACATATCTCTAGCGAATACACGGCGGACATATCAATTAAGACTGTCTGAGACCAACACCATGTTGTTGTGTTTCGTCAGCGGGAAATTTGGTCGAAACTATTTTCGTACCGAATTGAAAACAACCTCAGCGCAATACGAGCATCTTCCAGGGACAAACTTTTTGGTCATTATATCATCTTCTTGTCGCACAACCAAAGAAGGTCGCTTGTATAATAAAACTGTAATGTTACACGACAGTTATTGATTTGCTAACATCAAAGCATGAATCAATCATTCGTGCTAAAAGCCTTACATGACTCTGGCACAGCGGTATAGATGTAGTCGATGTCTGACAGCACCGCGTAGCACTCTCTCGGCATCTATCCCGAGCTGCAGTGCGCATGCGCACACTATGCAGCAAAACGACTGACGTCTCAGCAAAGCGCGAAGTGTTGCTTAACNAAATATCTCAAGTAGGCTTCCAAATCGCTACAGCACAAAAGCGCTTCTTCAGCACATTCAACAGAATTAAATTCAAAGTTGCCAATCGTCGACTTGCGGACATTTTTGCATTCTCTTCTTACTTCTGTGTTCCAAAGTTTTTTTACACTGTGAAATTTTATCCATGTTTAACAAAAATACTCGCGTAACGAACTTGCTGTGGCAATGTTTATTAATCAAAATGAATTGCAACGAAGCAAACCGTATTAATGTTAATCGTTTTCCTCGAAAAAAAGAAACGTGAGGCGCTAAACAAACATGATTGACGTCTGAAAGCTGTGACACTGCTGCAACATTTATCTGCAGTGCGCACACTAGAACGGCTGCCGTCACGTCATACCGCGATTTGGAGGGTGTTGCTCGTGAATTAGGGTCTCAAATCAGTGAACAACAGCGCTTCGCAGCGTATTCACCAGAAGACAAGTCCAAAGTCATCAATCATCAACGTACCGACATTTTGCATTCTGTTCTTGCTTTTATGCGTGATAGATGTGTGCAATTGTTTTCCAGGTTTAATGAAAATAATCGCGTGAACGAGCTTGTCGTGGCAATTTTTATTAACCGATATTATTACCATAAATCACAACAGCCCTGCGAAATATGAGTGTTTTCTGTGAAAAAATCAAAGTGATTGTTGAACTCTGCTTACAAACAATCTGTTGCCCACAAATCAGAATTTCAAAGTCAACATAGTATGATTAGGTATCACGATGCTCTGGCACGTTGTGTTTGAAACATGAATGAAGTGCAAAACCGCAAAGTTCAAGGAACACTGTGACGTCGCCGGATGTGACGACATGATGCCACTTCCGATACCAGAAATGGTGTTTCGAGTGAACATCATATACTACACCGCTAAGGACACCTCGCAACCATTCTTTAATGCCGAAACAGAATCACGCAAATGAGAGTGCCATTGGAAATCGTTATATTTCACATAATTTGAATTAACAGGGATATCAACCGTATATACCTGAGGAAAGTTAATGGTCGTCGCATCATCTAAAGCCAAAACCTGTATTGCTTGATCTTGCCTTAGAGGTGTCGTTGACAATGCTGAGCGTGATTGATTTTGTCGTCATTTCCATTCAAATCGAGGTCAATGTTACTCCGGAGCCAGAATCAAAAAACACATTGGCAACAGTCTCCTTATCCTTTGCGTGAACTTTGACTGGTTTTATCCACATAAAAACTGCTTGAGAAACTTGAGCAATTAAGCATGCACCAGAGGAATTGCAATTTTCAGAGGGTGAATTCCTTTCTTTGCTGTTGCTCGAAGTCGATTGCTTCGCATCACGCGATGGCTTTGTTTTACGCTGTGAAGTCGCTTTTTAAAGTGAAGCAACATATGATGTTCATGTTTACACTTTGGCGCTTTGCAAGCAGGTGCACGTTTACAACGGCGTGATACATCCTCTTTGCCAAAACAGTTGTCGCAAAACCGGTTACGTTGCATCAGCGCAGTTCGCTCTGATCTATACATTTTATCAAAGGCAAGACAGTCTAAACAGCATTCACGTCGTTAAAGTCGCGTTCATGATTTTTTCCCGATTCCAGAAGCCATTGATCTACCTTACGTCTTAAGGTAACAATGCGGTTGTAAACCTCGCACCGTGTTTAACATGAGCAAACTTCAAAGCTCACACCAGTAACCGCCAAGCTCCGTTTACTACAGATTGGACTAACGGCCGACATACAATAAAGGGCACGCTCCGGTGCGGTTTTAAATAGTTGGAGAACCGCGTGCAAACCGTTTACCATCACACTATTCAGAACACTGGCAACAAAATAAAATTGAGTGGAAACTACTCACAGAAACCGTCAGATCAACGTAAGATAGATCATCGTAAGGGTGGAATGCAAGATTGCCCAATAAATGCAAACGATCCATCAATAAGCAACGTTGGAATTTGCGATTTAACAATTGCCACTAAGCAAACTTAATTTCCTAACCACGAAACAACTGGCCTAAACAGCGACTGGTGGACATTACGGGGAATATATCTTTTACCAAAACCGTATATACGTATCTTTTTTCCAAAAAGGAATACATTACCATACATGTCACAAGTACAGTACAGAGACAGTGATTAATGTTACCAGACTCAGTAAAACAAGCTTTAGCTTAGCAGCAAGATGTTTGAGGAAATCTCCTTCCTGGTCTTCCAACCTTTTGCCACGATTCAAGCTTCAAAATGCTACCAGACTCATCAATAAATTTGATCATTACTATATCTAGAATCTAGACTGGACAGTGTAGTCTAAGCAAACCTACTGCCTAAGATTGCATTTTTTAAATTTTGCCACAGCAAATTTGTTTGTGGTACTGGTAGCGTCCATTTTACATGGAACGTCATGCTCTACACCAGTGAATTTCAACCATTTTGCTGCAGCGGAGGCTTCCGCAAATGTTTGCGTTGTTCATGGAACCCTCTATAATGATCCAAGTGTCTATATTACGTTCTGTAGCCAACCAGATGGGTGAAATGTCGCATTTGTGTTTTATCATGAAATCACAAAAATTCGCGATTTCACTCAGGGATCTTTAATCGATATTAACGATCAAAAATCATGTACATTTTACAATCAATTGAAATTTATGCTAAATCAGCAATAGGAGTTGCGATCACCCGTAATATTTGTACCGGGTACACATATGATGGATAATTAATGAGCTGTAGCTCGGGTTGCATACATTTTTTATATTATTGCAGTTACCAATACATTAAAATAGCTCAAAAGCTCAGTGCGAAACTCGTGCTAGACGATTTCTGCAAAGCGCTTGATTATGACCCGTGTTTTAGACAGACACCCCGAAGTTCTCCGACAGACAGCAGTTGTTCTCGCTCCTTGTGCTTGATTGTTGTCATGGCTGAAAATCCAAATTCGCACAAGTAAAAAGTTGGAAACAGGATGAAATATCGCAATAATTTTTGAGCAATTTCCTGATACTCCTGTTCCACTAGCAATCAGAATGCATCCAGGTTTAGCTCTGAGTGCTTTAACATCAGTGTTCTGTCACTTGCAATGCTAGCAAGCTCTTCCTTCTCTGCCAAAGTAAACTGTCCGTTGGATGGCTCGGATTCTACAAATGGTTTTTGAACCCAGTTGTACTGGTCAGTAGATATCGACGGAAAATATTTGCTGCGGCTTGTCATCAGAGTATTGATGTGATTCAAGATCAATGGCAAAATGCCCTGATGCTTTCTCTCAATAACAGTAGGAAACATTTCCACGTTGCCGCGGCTGCACGTATCTTCCAAATTGTCACTTTCTTCTGAAAAGCGTTTATTTTATCCGTCGACGTCGAGATACTTTCGTCCCTGCCTTGCATGTCATTGTTCAAGAGTTCAAGAAGTTCAGTTCATGAAATATATCCGCTAGATATTCTACTGTAACTTGGAACACCAAGATTCATTGCTCAAAACTCCTACGAAGTCCTTAAGGTTGCCTTGGTAATGGTAATGGTTTAATGTTTCATATGACTCAGCCAATAAGCAGAAGCGCCATAAAAGCCATCGCATGCAGTAAACCAGCCATTAGCGAACATTAGACAAAATAAAAACATAATGGCATAATAGCTGATCGGTTTAAATAAAGACGGGCGCTGTGTCGTATAGGATTGGCGAAAGACCGTGGCGGTCATCTGGTCAACCAACCCCGTTTATCACTTTTTGACAAGTGTTGAGAAACAA
>JGI24159J19872_10012456_pt1 | contig 11084 bp, 5 predicted proteins | sample Ectturendosymbi4_FD_19872 | JGI IMG/M metagenome (IMG submission 19872)
ACGCAGCCGTGTGGCCCACGGCGCAAGCAAGCCAAGATGTGTGCTGCAGACCACTTGTGACCAGGGGCGTAATGAGGGGGGCAAGGGGGTGCAATTCCCCGGCCGCTGAGTCACTATGGGGCGCCAAATCACTGCGGGGGGCGCCGTATGGTTGCGGGAGGCGCCGAAAAGTCCCAACAATGTCACAATTACTTTATTACAGTACATTTGCTTCGGAAAGACCACAGTTTCGAACACGCGAGCGCCAAACTTGCTTCTTGCCCCGGGCGCTATCTAAAGTCGTTAATCCCCTGCTTGTGACACTCCGAAAGGAGCACGGAAACCAATACAAACGAAACTGAACTATGTGGTAGCATTGGTATAACCGTTGCACAGATATTAGCGGCAGTTGAACGATGTTTCGATTCAAAGAAGCGTGATCTTGTTCGTGCTTTGCTTGAAGCCACTGCATATAAAAATGAAATATGTTCTTTTACCCAGCATAAGATTAACAGGGTTTTTCTGGTAGATACTTACAGAAAAACGGAGTACGGTTTCACGGAAATATTCTGTAAAAAGATTCAGGGAAGTGACGGAAAATTTCCGTAAAAACGGAACACCAAGATGCTGCCAGGGAAATCCCTTAAAAGTCTAGTTCAAGATTTTTATCAAGAAGTTTAAATCACTTTTGCGTTGCCACTCATTTTTCGTGTACATGCACATACTCTTTTTTCATTTGTTATTTTTCAACTCTTCATGTGCAATTGTTTCAATGTATTTTCCATATGCTTGCTGGATCGCTGATTACACTGGTTGTTGGAGTTAAAATAACTTTTAAAAGAAAGAAGCATCCCTTCTGAATACATTACTAGATTTGCCAGCAAAAAAGTTGCTGGAAAAAATTGTGGAAAAAGTGGATTTAATCGTTATGTCTGTAATTTCTGTAATATCAGATTGCGTGTCTGATATTATAAAGTCTGTAATATCAGACTGTGTGTACTTGCTCGACAACTGGAAGGCATACGTTTGCATGTACTAGGCGCGAANCAAAGTCTTTTACAACAGCTAAGCACTTCAGGAAGATGCCTCTCAGCTTATTCGCTGAACCATGCAATTCACTTGTGCAAGACCATTGAGAGAAATTCCGGACCCAGACACACCCCACATTCCGGTCCCCATCATATTTCGACTGGTCAAGGGACAAGAGGTGAAAGACTTGTTATTTTGATGAAATAATAAATCAAGTTTAACACCATGCCTTTACGTTCGACAACATACCATGGTGTTTCCAAAACGATCTATCCATTTTATTATCGTTTGCATGTGAAATTAACTCAGGGCTTCTGATTTTCAGGAAATCATAGTTAGAGCTCCAAAGTTTTATTCCGAGCATCAGTGGACCAAGAAGCAAGATATTCGATGCAGGAGAGTATCAAGATTGTAAAGGCCTGTGGTCAGTGGTCACGCTGGGCACTTGCTACTATTTCCTTGCATTGAAAGCAAGCCCTCACTACTCTCTTATACTCTTTTCGCCTTTCTTTCATATTGTCAAACACTTTGTCGTTTCAGAGGTTTCTCATCTTTCCCCAGCAAAGGCAAGCATTTCTGGCAGCACAATACTTTTCCTTTACAGTCTCGTTCCACCCAACTTACTACCCCGTAGGGCTTCACTAACCGGTAACTGGCATTTTTAGTGCCACAACCATATTGTTATTCCAACGTGTCAAGGCGTTGCTGGTTATGGCACATAGGGTCATCGTATTTGGCAAGCTCCTATGGGAGAGATGCTTGTGAGAGTTATCTCCTGCTGACCAGTTGGTGTTTTGGTTATTGTTGCTGTGTGAGTTTTTTCCGATTCACTTTTTCTTCTCCTATCGGCCTCATTCCTACTTGTAGACTAGAGAAGCACTTGATCAGTGCATTTCAAATTTCACGTAAGAGTATTGCAACTTAAACAATGATTTTAACGCTTCAAATTCCGTCTGAGTTTGTTGACTCCAAATCGTAATGGACTGTATAAGCAAAATTAACTTCCAGGCAGTGCTCAGACGTTTTGTTTACTGATGTTCTTTTCCGTGAGTTTCTCTTTATGCTATCATTAGTTTTTGAGCTATGATGCAGTCTCATATAGATTGTGACGTAACCATGTAGGTGTGTGATTGAAATGAGGCAGGGTTCAACTAACTAAAAGCTTAGTTGCACAAGAAAGTGTAATGAATGCCATTGAGAGTAGTTTCGAGGAGTCTATTAAAAACATTTATTACGGAGGTTTAGTGCTAGGTTTCTTGCCGATTGCGCATTTTGTACCAAATATGAAATTTCAACTGTTCATCGAGATGTTTAAGTTAGATGTTTAAGATGTTTAAGAGAAACCTGAATGAAGTGATTCTGAGCTAATTAGACATTGGTTTTAGTTGCGTCTCTCAAACATAAAGGGAATTTGTTACATTCTTGCCATTTGCATTTCCACCGATCACTTGGTTTGACCAAATATACTTTCGAAGAGTTTTGTTTTCATATTTTTGAGGAATATACTTGTTGCTATTTTTGGAAAATCTGTAAAGAAGCTGCTTAAAATTTTATCGCTTTTAATGCAAACAATTTGCAAACATCGCAATTTAGCAAGCAAGCACACGCGCACTTTACTCAACGAGGGCGACCTTCATTTTTCCAAACCCGAGATGGGCGCAATTTAGGTTTTTAATAACGCTGATGGAAAATTGTCTCGTTCTCACATCAATGCTAATCAGCACTAAAAGTAAAATTTATCATGATTTCCTGTAAAAACATTCCTAAAACTAAAGTGTAGACCAAGCTGAGGTCATCGCAAGGAAAATTTTCACGCCATATTTTAACCAGTTCCAATATTTTTCTCCTGTCTGGGGTGAAATCGCTCTTCCGGGAAATCAAGCAACAAAGTGGGCCATGTCTTAAAAACCGAGACTATCCCAGTCAAAAGCAGTCGTACACCGGCGTCGGAATGATTTTTTCCAGGGTGGATTGGTGGATTTTCCAGGGAGTGGACAAAAAGATATTTTCCTAGAGGGGAAAAAGTGGTAAAATTTTATTTTGCCAGCTCGAAACTAAGAGAAAAACATTTATCTACTAAAAACTTATGGGAAAATAACGATTTTCAAAATTCAGGAAGACCAATTAAGGCCCTTCCCCGCCCCCTTCGGACGCCCGTGGGGACGTATAGAACCCTATCTTTAAATCGCGGGGACGTGGTCAGGTTGCAGGTGTAGAGGTACTGTATATACACGTAACACTGACGTACCAAAAAAGCAACACATATTTCTTGTTTTGCAATAGGCTTGTTCGTTTTACCTTGACACTCTATATTTCAGAAAGTTTTAGCTGCAACTCTGGACAATTATGAAATTGGTTAAAGTTTGATATTTCAAAAAATACATATGTTGCAAACAAAACAAAATTGTGATCCGAAACCTATTTTCCGGGTAAAAAACAAGAAGTCATTGCCATAAGTTCAGGGATGGAACTGAGCATGCGTGGCGGAAATATATTTCAAAGTGGGGTGCATAAGCGCATGTCAAAAAAATATGGAAAATTTTTGTCGTTTGAATTGGCAACTGTGACGTCGCATGCATTCAAAAATGGTTTAAAGCTGGGGTATTCGTCCCTTTAGAAAAATGTGGGGTGGCCTAGGCCCATGCGGCTCCTCCAGTTCCGCCGCCTATGGAACTAAGGTGAGATCGTAAGGCTGGCGCGGATTTACCATTACGCTGAAAAGGTTTAAGCCTAAAACCCCCAATTTTGGAGGGCCTCAAAATTTTGGAAGTAAGGACAATTTCCAGCATTTTTGTAAGCAATTACATTTGTATTTTTGTTTTTGTTCAACGCATGTTTTTTTCCTGTGCCCTTAACAATGTATCTCTGTAGAAGAATGAGCGCGAAGGGTTGAAGTGAATGACGATGGGCATTTTTATCGCGTTGAGAATTGGTTATAGTCACGTACAAAGTGTGGAACAAACACGCCTGAATTAATTTTTCAGATTACACGAGACCATCAGGCCAGTGAGGTCCTTTCGTTCAGCCCTGGTCTCTTTCAGTCTCTCTTGTTGCTTTTTATGGGTAAGATACGGGGTAAAGGCAAGACTAGCCTGCACTGTAGCCAAGACTACAGATATTCAATGGAGCAAAATGTTAACTGTTTGTAATATCGCGCGTGTTAAGCTGGGATGTTCTTTGACTTCAACTGTTTTGTAGTAATCTTAAGCCATTCTTTTCTACAGCTTTAATGCATAGAAAATATTTTAACTACCGTTGAACTGGACACATATCTTGATGTATTCGCAAGGCCAATTTGTAGCTTGAGCTTATTATCTTAGTTAGCAAAGTGAGCTTCACGTGTAAGTTGTTTTCTATTTTTCAAAGTAATCCTAACCAGGATAACGGTGGATCTTTAGTAGGCTTACTTGCATTTAACGTGAGAAGGTCGAAACGTACATGTGAGAGTGATTCTAGCAAGCGCAAGAAAGCCACTGCCAAAGCAGATCCACTACGAGCTATTATTGGAAATACGAAGCCAATAACCCAGTTTTTTAGTGTGCCAGAAGGGTCTACACCAGTGTTTCTTCACCTGGGGTAAATTTACCCCCAGGGGTAAATTTCAATTTCCTAGGAGGTAAATTTAGTGAATCATAAATTATAATTTTTATGAGTTTTTACAAAATGTTATATACTGGCTTATTAGGCTAGTTACTTACAGGACAAAACACAAAAGTACATCTGGCATTGTTTAGTTCATAGAATGGTGAGAGGCTCCACTTCGGGGTTATAGAGCATTGTTACTGAATAGGTTAACGGATATATCACACAAACTAGAGATGTTGCACCTTGGATTATGATTCAGAGTTATGGTTGCTGATAAGTCTTCTCTTCTTAGTTCATCTTCACACATGCAGGCTACCAGATTCATTTGAGTACCTCAAGCGTGCAACACGTTTCTGTCTACAACTTCATTTGGAGTTTGTACGCAAAAGGTTTTTGCGGAGATTGTAACTCTTTCAGAATTGAAAAATCCTCTTTTGTGCAATAAATTTCACTGTTTTCAAAATGTTTTGACTGCAGTGCCATTTTTCTTTTTCTTTTCACAGCATGCTACAGACTGGACAATGGGAAGCCAGCACAGTGAAGAGGCCTTTTTAATGAATGAGTTATTCATGGGTTAACAATTGCAGGTTTCAACATTCTCAGTTAATATGTCGAAGAAGATAACTTGTCCAGANTCGTACATGGACTTCGGGTCGACTTCATCATAACAGATGATGTTCAAAAACCTCAATGCATCTTTTGCTCCNAAGTGCTTGGTGGTNGTTTCACAAAGCCGTCAATTTTGTAAGCTCAGTTCACTTTGCTTCACTCCATTCCACACATGCACATGACAACCACATATCTTTGCAAGGGCAGATCCAGGGGGGGATTGGAGCGATCGCCCCCCCCCCTAAAACCTACGAAAGTAACTTTTTTCACNATGATTTTGTACAATTCGGAAACCANCATTCGCGATATAAGGCCATTTTGCTTTCGATTGTTTTGTCACAGCAATGCTGTGAAGTATACTTCATCTGTTTTAAAGTAGTGAACTCGTAATGAGACTTGACTGCTAAATATTACTGAAATCACCCCCCCTAAACCTACTGGCTGGATCCGCCCCAGTATCTTTGCAGACCAATTGCTCTCGATTTGGTGCTGTAGGAACTCTGCCTATATTAGGGTCTGTTTCTAAACACACGCTAGGCTTGGAAGCAACCTAACGCGTTTNTTTTGCAATAGCAAANGAAAAGACAACGCAAACAATTCGGTAATGACTCATCAAACCGTACGCTATGGATATGATGGAATTGGTTTGTGGAAGAGAACAAAAGGTTTGTGGAAGAGAATTTTAGCAAACCATCAGTACGTTGTCGTATACGTGTTATTTCTCGTGTTATTTTAGATCACATAGCAGATGATATTCAAAGTAATAGGGAAGAGTCACCCTTCAGCTAGATGAGTCATCTGGCTTGTCGAACTGCATGCATTTGTTGGTTTACTGTCGATATATACATGCAGTTGAGTTGAAAGAAGAGTCTTGATGTGCGAAAGTCTAAAGAAGACTAGTGAAGTGACTGATGATCAGGAAGAAATTAATAACTTCTATCAACAAAATAAACAAGTACTGGGATCACACTGGTTCGCTATGCACAGGCGGAGCCCCTTCTATGCTCTGTGAAGTCAGGTTTTATAACTCTGGAGAACAAACGGGCACCGCACATCATTTCTACTCCTTGTGCTTTTCATCGCCATGTGCTGACGAGTAAAGTTCTTCCAGAATACAGTTTTGAAACACGCAACTGAACATGTAAACTTATCCGAGCACGGGCTCGTCTTTTCAAAGTGCTTTGTAAAGATAAATTGATCGATCTTCAATGTGCTTTGTTCAAATGCTTTACTCCAAATCCATATCTTGCAACTGTGACTTTTCAAAATTTTGGTGTGGATTGGGCGAAGAGTTTTCTGTCCTGTCGAAGCGCTCATTCGAAGTTTTTATACCTTTTCAAAATACTTATATATGTGAGGCAGTGTTCTTCTTAGTCACCATAAAACGAAACATCGATCTCGACTGATTCCTAAAGATGACTTTCAACCACTGTTCCCAGTATGTCATATATTGTGCGCATGCGCATAAAACAAGCACAACAATCTCACTGAGTGACTGACTGGTTGAAATTGTTTGTCATTTTTCAACAGAAGAAAAATTTAAACATGGCTGTATATACCGTCCTAACGTTTTGACCCATGACTCAGTGATATGCCCATTCGTATGAAACTGTTTTCAAAATTTCAGCAAGCTCAGCAAACCACTTCTTAAAGTATTCATGCTTGCCTGCAAGAGCATTTTATTAAAGTTCCATCTCAGAGACTGGTAAGTTTCGTACAAGCATTACCCTAAAATTGGTTCAGAATGCACAAAAATTCATATACCTGAGTGCAAGCATGAAAAATCATGCTGTGACATACCAAATATTGCTAAGGGTAAAATCAAATTTTCGATTTTGTTAAAGGATAAATGAGGCAAAAAAGGTTAAGAACCACTGGTCATAGGCGTAGTCAGGGGAGCCAACGGGGCCATGCCACCTTGCCAAATTTTTAGAATATATAGTCATTTTGTGCTTTGAGAGGCGTTATTCCAAAGAAAATAGTGTGTTATTCGCCTAAAACCAAACATTTTGCCCTCCCAAAACTGTGTTGCCTCCCCCCAATTTCTGAGCTGCCTACGCTACTGCCACTGGTCTACACCAACAGTGAGAACGGAAAAGATGCATGTTCTACATGCTCAGGGCGTGGTCATGTCGGTCAGTCCGCGACAATTGCTGAGATTGAAAGTACAGAATCAGTTGGATTTTCAGAATGACAGGATGGAAGAAGCTGATCGAACTGTATAACGATGATCTTGAACCATCATTGGTTATAGAGATGGTAACATGTATGTGCAAATCGGGCTAAGCTAGCCATGTATGAAATTGAAAACTAAACAAAACGTATACAGACGACACAACCGTTCTTGAAAGAATTAGGTCTTATCCCATTGTTTGTCCGTCGTCAGTTTCACATTCTTAAAGCCTTCCGTGCCATCCTTTTTCGACCATGTCCATCGTTCCTATCCGCCCTTTTTTTTTTTTTAAATCTTTCCGACTACTCTTCACGCTTCCATACGAACGTTCAGCTACCCTCCTGTAAAACACATTCCCTGCATAATTCTTTTTTCCATAAAGGCTCAAAACTCTGGAATTCTCTACCTACTTACCTTCATAATGTACGTTCACGCCAATTCTGCTCAAAAGTATCTGATTTATTCCTTACCAAACAAACTAATGCTTGGCATTTACACGGTTGCAATACTAATGCAACTGCTAATTGTGTATGCGTTGTCATAGTAAATTGAACATAGTAAATTGAACATAATGGCCATTACAATCAGATCTGTCAATGCGGTGCTTTGAGGCTGAAATTAACATGTTTCTTGAGTGTCCTTCCACCTGTGCGTCACGCCAAATGTTAACCACAAATGTCTCTACCATTTCTTGTTGAGGAAAATGTGGAAAATGTGCCAATGATATCTTAAGGCTTTGGCCTGCCATCATTGGCTGTTTGTTAATAATAATAAATAAAATTTTAAAAAATAAACCGTTCTCGAATTATTTACTTTTTACTACGCAACTGTTTAAGAAGGAACAAATCTACACATTGTTCCGTTCATCTACATTGCTTATTCTTGATTCTTGAATGTTCACTGTAATCAATAGTTCAAAAATGAGCAGTTTAAAAACTATTCAAGAATTTTCAAGGACGCCGGAAGATATTCAAGGACAACAAGTTGTTTTTCAAGAATCAAGGACATAACGAACTTTGACAGCAAATTCAAGGACAATTCTTGGCGCTCAAGGACGTCTGGCAACCTTATTTCTCTGAGATGTACGTTACTCAACAATGGAGAAGTTATCATGCTAACTTCTCATTTATTGTTACGTAACTAACGTCGCAGAGCCACAATAATGCCAGCCAGAATGAAAGCAAATTGGAATTTTTGTGACGCAAGCCTCGAACGGTTTTATTCAGTCAGTATAAATCGTGTGATGAGCCCGAGGAATGACCATGAAAGCAACATCATTGGCCCGTGTGACGCCCCTGTCACAGCCTATTTGAATTTTAGGTGTTTCACCGATACGTTTTCATAGTGGTGCAATTTAGACCTTCATGGGGTGTACAGGTAATGACGTCATATATCAATGCTTGTGACGCCACAGTTGCCAATTCAAACCACAAAAATTTTCTGTTTTTTTTCACGTGCACTTGTGCCCACCTACTTTGAAAAAGCTTCCGCCACCCATGAGCGCATTAACGCGATACTCGTGTTAGCCAACGTGTTGCGCGGAAGCGCGCTTTGTGGTTTGCACAAGAACATACACAAACGAATACATTGTTCGCCTGTATGTGCATGCGATTGTGTATCAGGGTTGCCAGATTGGCCGTCTTACATGTTAGCTGGCCGTACGATTTTTGGGCTGGCCGTTTGGCTTTTTTTGGCCGTTTTTTCAAGGTCGTTTGGCCAAAATTTTTTCTGTTGGCCGTTTTAAAAAATATGTCTATATTTTAAGCCTAAACTGTCAACGACAACACCTTTTTTTCAAAGTTTCATCCCCTGTGTGTGCGTTTCGCCTTGTGTAGTGAAAGTGAAGCAGTGTCAGTGTGCGATTATGCCTGCCGCGTTGTGCAGACCTTGCAGGTCAAGCCGTTGTGCGTATGCGTATGCCTGTTTATGGGTGTTATATTGGCTTGTAACAGACCATAGGGTTGATGTTGCTTGTAACAATCCATGCGGTTGATATGGCGTGTAATCAAACATACTCTTCATATTCAATATGACAATATGATATTGTTGTCCTATGCTAGCTGACTGTGTTACTGGTCAGTGTTTACCGTTATTTTATGTTGCCACTATATGTCATCAACAAACTCTGTGCCAGTAGCGTAGCCAGCCCAAAAATTTGGAAGGGGGACCAAACTCTTTGATTTTAGGCGAATAACACTATTTTGTTTAGGATACCGCCTCTCAAAGCACAAAACGACTATAATTTCTAGAAATTTGGGAGGGAATTACCCCCTAGCCCCCCCCCCTGGCTACGCCTATGCTCTGTGCTAAGTAAGTGGTGCTTACACTTGGGCAAATTAAGTTAACTTCGAAACTAAATGTTTTCTTCATTTCCGAATGATCTTGCAAACATGCCATGCCTGCAGTTTTTATCTGTGAGATTTTGAAGCGACACACAGCTAGTTTCTACCTAGCCGTGAATCTTTTCTTGCTAGCTATGCATTCAAGTGTTAGCCTATTTAGCATTATGTCATATGTCCACAATCCCTGTGTTTTTATGAAGTGGCCATTCGCTTAGAAGTACGTGTCTTGCTATTGCTGGACTGACCAACCAGTCGAAGACCAAGAGCCACATTTCTTATTGTGTTACCGCAAGAGCCACATCATACACATGGACACACATAAACATCACCATATCTCTTCCTTGCTCACACACATACCTTTACTTAGCCAGATTTATTGTAAATATCACACACCAACATGACAATGACAGAACTTTACAAGGCATTTATTGTTCTGCATGCTACTTACTGGGACTTATGGTAATTACATAAGAGCCGCATCAAACCGGGCAATGAGCCGTATGCGGCTCGCGAGCCGAGCCGTGGGTTGGCCACTCCCGTGCTATTTTATCCAGTGACGGAGCAAAATGAAAATGAATTTGTACTTGAATGCATTTTGACTTGTTACAGCAAACTGCAAGCACTGTTGAAGTGTTCAAAATTTGAGTGATGATGCTAAAGTAACTACTGTTGATGTTTCAGGTACTTTTATTTAGGTGTTTTTGAAAAAGTAGGAAAATTTGGCAGTTTTCTGTCATAAGTGACTAATTCTGAAAATAGTTTTGACTTAACTGCTTTTCGTGGAGGCAGTGTGAATACAAAATATGTATTTTTATATGAATTGAGTTGTGAGGAGGCAAATTGTATAATAAATTTGGTTTTGTCAAGTGAGGGGTTTGGCTCTTTTTTGGCCGTTTTGAATTAAATGTTTGGCTTTTTTCAGCAATTTTTTGGCCGTTTTTGGCCTTTTTTTACTGAAGGTTTGGCCTTTTTTGAAAAAATAATTCTGGCAACTCTGTTGTGTATAGTGTGGTTCTTTGCGGTAACACAGTAAAAAATGTTACTCTTGGTCTCTGACTGGTTGGTCACCCCTGTATATGCAATGTGAAGTTCACGCCTCTGCACATTTTCGAATTTTTTAAATAGCAAAGATCTGAGCTGTCATGGAACCGAGTTGCGCGGGGCCCTAGACCAGGGGTTACCAACCTTTTTGAAACTGCGCGCTACTTCTTGTGTACCGATTAATGCGGAAGGCTACTAGTTTCATACAAGCGTGTATTACACACTTCTGAAATAAAAATTTTGCTCAATTTACCTTCCATTATTTTACAGTAGTATTGGTGAAGACATTGATCATGCTAATGTTATTTTTAGAACAGGCCCGCGGG
>JGI24159J19872_10012460_pt1 | contig 11082 bp, 11 predicted proteins | sample Ectturendosymbi4_FD_19872 | JGI IMG/M metagenome (IMG submission 19872)
AAATCAAACATTTTGACCCCCCCAAATTGTTCGGCTGGCGAGGCCACTGGTTTCATCAGTGGGAAGACCCTGTGCTCTTGTGGACCAAAATTTCAATTTGCGCTTCAGGCCCGTAACCAACGTGGGACACGGGACGGGACGGGGCTTTTCTGAGAGGGGCGCAATTTTTTTAAACTATGTTCCAAAGTTTTAAACTATATCCAACATATTTTTACAGGAGGGTGAACATTTTTTCAGGGTGCTCCCCCCTTGGTTACGGGCCTGTTGCGGTTCCCCTTCCCACATCCGGGTCCCCGAACAGAACCGTCGCTAGAAAGTTTCCAATAGGGGGAGTTTACATTTGTGCAGGGGGGGTTGACATTCTGAAATTTGATGAAAACTCTTCCGATCTATAAATGCTTCATAATTCAATTTGGGGTCTTGGAGCTTTGTTTGGTGAGGCTAAGTCCCCCTGGCGACGGGACTTTCCCGGAATGCCCAGTCACATCCTTGCAGTTCCAAACGTCTGGCGATCCGTGTGATGCTCAACGAAGACTGCAGCAAACTCCAGGTCAGTGGTCAGGAACAGAGTCTGAAAAATGCTGTCAGTGAATGAGGAACACGCTCTGTTGACTCACAATGAACATTTTATTATAAATGACAGTGATTGTTTCGCAGAAAAGTATCGTTCTATTATTATAAACAATGAGTGGAAATGAAAGGTACTGCAGATGAAAGAGTAACGATGAGTTTTATAAAATGAAAACAATGTAGCCACACTGCTTTGAAGGATATAGTTGCTGTGATATCACTGTTTGCGACTGTATTTGCAAATACTTGATCGTTGTTTATCAAGCAAATCTGGTTTTCAATAGAAATCACTACCGGAGTACGTATTAACTACAAAAAGAAAAAAACAATGATCAGCGAAAAGTTAAAAATAATGGCTCATTACAACGTGCAGTGATGTTTTTCACATTACTAGGGAAAACGTGGAAATGTGTGTGAAAATGGACTACGGGCTAGTAAACTAATAGCAACGACTTAGTCTATAACGCGTAGAAAACGACAAACAATGAAGCATAGAGATCCTAGGCTTCTTCTTCTGCCTCCTGATTATCCTGTTCGGCAAGTTCAGACTCTCTCGCTTTCTCTTTCTTTTCTCGCCTTCTCTTCTTCATTTTCTGCTCCTGCTCAGCACGACCCAGTCTCCGCGAAGCAGTCTGAGGCCGAAGGTCTTCATCAGCTTCAGACACAGGAGTGAGATCAAGCGATCGTTGGAGGTCTTGAGTTCCGGAAGTGGACGGCTCATCCAACAGAACACCTTCCTGCAAATGAAACCTTCCGACATTTGAAAAGTCTGTAGCGGGCTGCAGCGGGAAGTGAAATCGGGTTTTAAGGCTTTGGCATTTGTGTGGAATGAAGAAGAGCAGGCAGCGGGGCGTCCTGTAGCAGATGAGCCACTTGGGAAATGCTGTTAATTCTTAATTCGTAAACACGAATGAATGCTTAAAAATATACTGTGAGCAACCGTCGGGTCATTCAGTTTTTTATTTGTAACTACTCACTGTCCAAGCGTTCAGAAAGCTTTTGTAATTTAAAAAACTTTCTTTTCGTGCCATTAATTTTTTAAGAGAAACGAAATCGCCATACCATTAGCGGCAAAATACGTTTTACTGGAAACCACAACAATGGATAAAACAGCTGTGGCCAAAAGGGTGGTTCAAACATTTGTTTACTGTAAAAGAACGTTGGTGGTGCTACGAAGAAACAACGTGATGCAAATGAGCAAAGCTAATAAACATAAACAAATTCAACTACACGAAGTGACTTTGTGCTCGAGGAAAGAAGGTGTTCGTGATGAAAAAAATATGGAAACGTGGTTAAGAAAAATCATAATTGTTTTTTTACCATGTATTTTTTTGAAACGCAATAGCATACTTCAGACTTTTTTGAAAGAGTAAAAATCACTGAATCGTCCTCGAACACCCGCAAAACCTTAAGTAGATTAAAAAATATTTGAAAATAAAGCAAAACTATAATTTCGACACACAAAGGACCAAAAAGTTGTTCAAATCCAAACCTAAAGCCAGGGGGTGCACGTGAGCCCATTCTAGGGGGTCGTGAAGCGTTACTAAAGTCGTATTGAAATGACATAAACGTCGTATGAAGCCTTGTGGATTACAGTTTCTTCGTTCGGACTTACCTGGTCATATACTTCTCCCCCCTCATTTGGCCCTCGGAGCAATTTGAGTTTGAGTCCTTGAGTTGAACAAACAACCAAATAAATTTTAGAAGCTACGGAATTTCTTTAACCGCTTTCAGAATCAACGAGAAACAATTCATCCATTTAATTCATTTTCATACCCGCTTTTCCTCTGGGAAGTGTCGTGGTAGCAGCAGCCACAGGAAATCTTGAATAACCTTACGATACGATTTTCAGCAATCTCTGATAGTTGCGCTGGCTTCACAAAAAGACGGGATCAAGCCAGGTCGGAGATAACTTTTTTGCAGTAATCACCCCATCTCTTCGGCCACTGGGCCTTTTTCGCGTGGGCGCAGTTTGCGGACTTGTCCCGCCAATCTTTCCCGGGACATTCTGGACACGTGGCCGAACCAACGCAGCTGGGAGACACCCATTCGTACCCGACGCACAACAATTCATCAGTTCAATCTGACAACGACAACAGAAGTGCGGCGCTCTGGGCGGATCGCCGATGGAATGGGGAGTGATTGGACAACACTACAAGACTGCCCACGTGATCTATGGTTTGGCTTCCTCGACCAGTTCGTGCTCTTTTCCAGTGAGTGGAGCGATGTTCCAGTTTCCAATCACCACCTTGCAGCAAGATTGCCGTTTATGCGTGTCTTTCAAGTCTCCCAGATTGGAAGCATTCTGCCCTGTCCCCATTCGCCTCCCCAGAGGCGTAGCGGGAGCAACTTAGGGCCTCCAATTGTGGATATCTGGTGGGAGAGACTGTCATGAATTTTTTCAACGCGCCCCTCTCCCGAGCGCGGTCCTTGGTTACGTGTTTGATTAGCTTTGTGCGTTTCATGTAACTGCCCCAAATTATATGGTTGGGCAAATCGGTTGCGCCACTTCTACAGCAACTTTTGCGATATCAAGGGTTACTACGGGAAGACGCCACTGCGGGATCATTTTCGTAGAACCTTGCATTGAGTCCAGTGCAGGCGCAGTCATGCGGCAATCAATACACTTGACACAGAAAAGTTGTGCTTTTGGTTATCGCTTTTCTTAACGGAACATGGTGGAGGGTGTTTTGGTCCATTTCTGCCACGATTAACTCTTTATGCGCACTGAACTACAATCAGAAAACCGTGTCTGGAACAAATTAGAACATGTTCAATAGACTTGCAACAAGCTGTTGTGCAACAGTTAACAACATTGATTGAAAACAATGTTTTGTTGCGCTCGTGAAAACAAGAACCAATGGAACTGACAGTGGAAGGTTGTAATAACTTCACGAGTGTAATCAGCAAAACAGTGAACTAACAAAACGTGGACAATTTTTGTTGTGCCATGGTTCTTTCCAGCAGCAAACACCGCACAAGAACATACCTCCTACAAACCTTGACTTAGAAGCGGACATGACCAAAGAACCGCCAGTTTCAAACATACCCCGGGAACTTGTCCAAAGGATATTGATGAAGTCACCTCATTTTTTAACAACTCGTTTATACTTTTTTACACAAACGACATTTCTATCTGATTTCTACGAGTCAAAACGTATGCCTACCACTGGGTCAGGCTGTTGCGATTCAGCACGATGCTGTTTTTGTTGCCAGAGGCGAATGAACTGATCCTACGGCAGAGAATTCTCCACAACACAACACAGCAGACGTGCCGCGTGCAACCTACAACACACCAAACTACTGCAAGCATCAACCTCGGCCAGCATTTCCTCCTCTTCTGTTATCGCATCCAAGCTTTTGCAGAAACTGGAAGGCTGGTAAAGGCCATTAATGTTATGGATTTTTTATTCACAATAATGCCGTTGTCAAGCAAAGTCCATCACATCGCGAATGCGTTGGACGTGGTTTTGCAATTAAACAATATACCTTGCACAGTTGTGGATTTTAGTTAATGTTCTACTAATTTTCTTTTCTCATAAGTGAGAATTCTTGTGCAGAAGAAACAAGAAAAACAAAAAACTATATGTTTAAAGTCACAGTTTTTCCTTCTTTGCCAGGAAAGCGCCTAATTTGACAGTCACTGGAAGGTAAGACGTTGCTTTTATATTTTTGGCGGTTGCTGTCAACTTTGACAAGGTGTGAAAACTGCTCATTTATTTCATTTCTTTTATTTCACGTTGATGTTATAGGCAACACTAAACCATATCTTATTAGAACAAAAACATTTTATACTTCACGCTGGTGTTCTCCCCGCTGTACTTCATAAGCATATATTTAATCAAACGCTAATTGGTAAATTCTTGACAACAGCTGTAAACCATTTACATGAACTGCAGATAGCACTAACCTTATTCTCCTCCTCAAACTTCTTTTGCAACTTTTCAGCAATCCTCTTCATTCTATCATCTTCATTTAAGTCCTCCTCATCAAGTTCAACGAAATTAGAAAACGCTTGCGCTTTCCTAGAAACACCCATGTTTGAGAAAAACAGAAATCTCCATAGAAAGAAACTAGAAGGAAATTTTAGCAAAAACATTAGGAAAAAGTTAGGAGCGAGTTTACACGCTCGTGTCGACATCACAAGAAACGACTTGAATTGTTAAGGCTGAGATAATGCGCTTCACTTCTCAATCAAAAAAAACTAGTTGATATCTGACAAAAAAAACTATTCCAATCACTTGAAGACTTTCAGTTTGTGGTTCGCAAATCGACCGACATACGACATAGAATACAGCAACAGAAAATTACAATGTATCCTGTGTTGCAAAACAGAAATTCACCCCGTGTGAATGAATAAGTATGGAGATCAGGGTGACAAGCAAGAAACAGAGTTTGATATTGCATCCAAAACACTCTTACTTTCTTCCTTTTTCCTTCATTGTCTGCGTCCGCTCATACTTTATCTTCTCGATTCTCTCATTGAGCATCGTCTTCTGCCGATCCAGCACCAAGTTCTTCCTTTCCAACATTATCGTCTTCTCTCGCTCGAATTGTTTGATCACTTTCGTCGCTTCAAGTTTCTTCTGATCTTTTCGCACTGACAGTTTTTCGCGAACCTGAAAAAGAGCAACACTGAAGCGATGAAGCCTGAAAAAAAGAGAAATACTAAAGTCCGTGTAGCCTGAAAAAAGAGACGCACTAAAGTCCGTTAAAGCCCGTAAAAAAGAGAAACACTGAAGTCCGTGAAGACGAAGAAACGACTGAGTCAGGTCAATGCAGTAGAAAAAGAATATGGCAGCAACTAATGCAACATTATTAAGTTTTACTTTCAGTTGAAACTACCAGGTGCAACGAAGTGTGAACCTAAAGCTTCGGATGAAGAAGTTCGATTGTTAATGAGCAAAATCAACTATTTCCAGACACCCGAAACAAGCAGAGTCAGACGCAGCGCCGCAGTCCAGATGGTCACAAAACATATTGCAGCTGCCTTCATTTTCGTCGAAAGCTGTTCTTGCCTGGTTTGGGCAACAAAATCACTGAATCATTAAACTTCGTAATCTTCTTGTTAAACAAACCAAAGAAAGCCCGAAACTTCGAATGTCAATCTTTGCGATGACGCATTCTTTCCAAGATGAGAAGACCGACTCACCTTTTCCAGATGCTTCTGTTTAGCCTTAGCATGCTGCTCAGCCATTGCGGCCGATTTCATCATCAAGCTTCTCACATATTCTTCATCAACCTCAGGCACTCTGATCATGGTCGCCTCTTTGTGCAATCCCGGAGGCATGAACGTCTTGTCTTTCTTGGACGCAGGGGCCTGCGAAGGATGGCATGCTTTGGATCACAGAGAAAAGCGCAGTTAGCCAGGAAATCAAAAATAATTTAAAACCCAACTCTCTCCAAGTTATCGCATATATCAGCAAATATCTATTAACTTATAACGAGATAGTAAATAGTCTTTACCAAGTTGATGCAGTCTGACCAATCATCAAAATTTGTTTTTTATTTATGAAGCAAGATAGTATCGCTACAAAACATTCAGTGGCAAAACTCTAATTTTTCTTCCCACGACCTGTAAAGTCCGCACTTGTCCGCACGTCGTCGAAACAAGCACTCACTTCAGCGTGCGCAATATTTCTCGCGCGTGACAAAATGTAGTTCAGCTTTCCGTCCAACTATTTGAAATGAGCACATATTTTGAGTGCACTTTAACAGAACATGTGAACACGACCCAGGGGGCAGATTTTGCAGGTTGCGTGGGTCCTTTTCTCCCGCCTTCGAACAAGCACTTGGCGAGACAACCAGTAATTGGTTTTTAGAATAACATTTCACAGTTACGTGAAAAGATAAAGATCTTGTTGGGCCCAGTTGAGGCTTCACTGTAGTAAAGGTATCCTACATACTGTCAACCTGTCCTAATGTTGATAATCTTGAATTTGACAATTTTGATGCAGGCAACCCTCAGTTCTCCTCAGCGCCACTTTATCACGTCTGTTACCATGGCAGTTAAGATTCGAACACTTTCAGCATATTAGCTTAAGCTAGATGTAGTTTGCTAAGATCAAGGTAAGCCATTCAATGTGCAGCGCTCATTAATATTGTATTCAATGTGCGGCCCTGGTCACGACAGTGACAATTTTTGGCTCAGAAAGCCATTTGGGTTGGACATGGCTGTCTCAAATGATACCTCAGAATCATCTTCTTCTTTTTCTTTTGTAGCTCTCTCCCCTTCAAGTCGTCTTTTTTCACGACGGGCAGCGAGTCTCTCTTGCATCTGTTCCAAATCGAAAAAGTTCTCGTAATTAAACGTTGACGTGACTTCATGTGTTTAAAGACTTGTAAAACAATGCACAACATCCAACAACAGAACCAGTGGAGTCGATTTTCTTTTAAATAACGGCAACTGTATTGAAAGAAGCTCTTGAAAATATAATGACCCTAAGATGAGCTCCGAACAAAGGCAACTCGCTTAAGACTGGGAAAAGCAGCATCTGCACAGTTATAGCTGCAAGTCATGAAAGTTTTGCCGGTAAAGCAGAAATACATTTTTAAATAAACAAAACGGTTGAACATAACCCAGAGTACATGCAACTAAAACATATGTTGAAGTTCATCACAGAGGCTACATCATATGCTAATAAAGCGTGAGACAAAGCGCAGCTTGACGTCGAAAACACACATGTTACACACTACATTGCACACGTGGTACACACTACATTGCACACATGTTACACACTACATTACACACGGGCTGCACACTACATTGCACACGTGGTTCACACTACGCCGCACACATGGTACGCACTACATTGCACATGTGGTATACACAACATTGCACACACGTTACACACTCTATTGCACACGTGGTTCACACTACGCTGCACACATGGTACACACTACATTGCACACATGTTACACACTACATTGCACACATGTTACACACTACACTGCACACATGTTGCACACGTGGTACACACTACGCTGCACACATGATACGCACTACATTGCACACACGCTACACACTACAGTGCACGCATGGTACGTACTACATTGCACACATGGTTCACACTACATTGCACACGTGGTGCACACTACATTGCACACGTGGTACACACTGCATTGCACCGCGCATGATGTAGATAAAAGCACAGAAAAATAAGCACACATCAAGGCTTCAACCGGTGTCATTTTCAAGGCGTTTGGAGAGATCGAAACGCTCTTTCAAATCTTTCCACCAGCCTGCCAAAATACAGTGGAAACCCGCTTTACGACCACTACCAAATTATACTAAAACCATCGCTTTACGACCACCTTGATATTTGGATAAAATAGTTGCGGTCACCAAAGTCAAACCTTATAAATACTTGTTGCACCGACGGGAATTTTAGTTCATGCTGATGAAGAAATTGCCTCAGTCCTGTGAGCGTCACCTTTCTCGAAGGTGGCGAAGCAAAATATCGCGCCCAATATTCAAGAATGTATAGTCCCAGCCGCGTTTGATAAATTCCCCATAACGTTGTTTAACGCCTTCATCANTCCTTNCACCGGGTAAAGCTTCAGCATCAAACATANGAACAAACTTCGAACCGAAAACACCGATCCCCGTTGACAACATTTCAATCCGTTGACAGCAACAACCAACAAACCAGTGATTTCTGTTTCGAAGCTTGCTTCTCGTCTCTGCCCTGCTTCGCTTTCAATCTCTCCTCCGCCAGCAAAACCATTCCCGCCGCAGCATGGGCTTCGAACTCGTCCTCTTCTTTGCGCTGCCGTTTCTGTTTCAACCGCTCCCTCATCTGTGCTCTCTGCCGCTCGATGTCGGCAGAGAGCGCCTGGCAACCGAAGCAAGCGTGCGTGAAGATCCGTTGAAATGACGTGCAGGTTAAAGATTCGAATACAAAAAAGAATAAACAAGATTAAGCAGAGAATAAACAACAGCATTGTTTTTTCAAACATTCACTGAAATGGAACAAATACTAAACGTTTAAATTAAAGCCGAAATATTTAGACAGTAAAGCTTTGAAAATCTTAATGTAAATGCTTGAAAACCACAAATATCGATTTTAAAAGCACATTCTGTTCAAACATTGCTTTGGAAAATGTTCAAGACCACAAACCTGTCGTCTCGCGGCCATCTGTTTTTCTAGCGCAGTCAGAGCGGCATCAGCATCGATTTCCTCCCCTGCCGCTCCTGAAATACGAAGAATGTCAAATTCTTAAATTTGAATTGGATGTTAGTTGAATGCTAAATACAAACGCAATGCAACAGTCAGCTAGATGAGACTCAACTGGCAGAACGTACAATAACAAGGTTGTAACGGAGTGAAACTAAGAAATTTTACAGTGTCGCAGTAAAGCGATGCAAACGCCAACGAACATCATTTAAAAACAAGTTCATTTTTAAACCACATTCAACTGTTGGAAGCCCAAAAACAAAATTATTTGGAGTCTCACATGTTCCCGCTTGCATCGTTTATGTTACAGTTTGCAGTGCAAGGATGGTTTCTAAAACAATGTTAATGCAACATTTTGTGTATAGAAAAGCGCTATTTGTAAACGTAAATCGAAATATTGTCAAAAATTGTCGAACAGCGATTGTTNCAAAGTTCCCCCAGTGCTTTGTCCCAGCTGTTATTAATTGCGTTTAAACCCAACCAACGTTTTCTTTCGATTTTAGCTTTTTCTTCATGNAGTTCAGCATCGACTTCATTCATTTTCTGCTGCATTTCCTTCTCCAGCTCCTTCTCCTCCTGCTCCAGACTGCCAACCGAAGACGCAGATGACGTGGGACGACGGACGTCTGAACAAAGTCACGCGGACAAAACGTCATAATTTCACATTATGACGACAGCTTTGCTTTGAATCTCGTGAAACTTTGACTTCAGGTTTTGGTTATCGTTTCAATATTGTACACCCGGAAAAAGCCAGATTTCTTTCAAAATCCGCCCACTATATAGTTTTAACTTTAAAACATGAACGAGGATCTGGAAAGACGATATTTTTTTAGAAAGTCCTTATTTTGCATTTTGAATTTTTTCGGATTTTTACAACAATTTCTAGTGTCTTTAATCATATCCTGTAAAGCAGGGACGCCAAACTTTAAGCCCGCTGACTCCTTTATGAAAAAGGTTAATTTCTCGTTGACCCCAATGCAAAAGGGCGCGGGCAGAAAACCCCGTGTTGGGGAAAGGGAAAATTTGAAAACCATTACGATCTACGACTACATAGAATCAAAATCGAACGTATCACATGTTAACACAACATTACAATAAAACAACGTAATGCTGACCAGCTTTCCTTAACAGAAAGTTGTGGGGGAATATTTCAGTAGACAAAAATTTGAACAAAGAAATATATAAGCAAAAGTTATTTTTCATGAATTTTTATTTCTTGCAAGAATGGCAGCATTCGGCTACAAACTACCTGAATGTTGATCCAGCCCCTTTTCTAACCTAGGCCTCTGAATAGGCCCTCTTTGCCTAAAACGCGCTTAAAAATTACGAACACCAAATTTGGCTTCTCTCACCTTGCCAGGGAAGCGTGACATTGAACACGACCTTGCCGATGTTGTCGTTCCAACCTTCCCTTCTCGCTCGGCGTTGATTCTCGGTCAGGATGGCCAGGTAATCATTGTCCTGCAAGTGAAACATGAGCGATGGAAGTAGCAGGATGCAATAACTGCATCTTTCTTATATTCAACCGGCATTTCCATATTTTCGTGTCTGCAACATTTTTATTGCAAGTGATTGAGTAAAAAGTAACGCATGGTTCAAAATCAAGTATAAAGCGATGATGGAAATAAAGTAAAAGTCATGACGTAGACTTTTCGTTAACTAGTGTCACCATCATCGATGAGGTGAGATCAGAGGTGCGTATTTGCGGAGACGAACGAGACGGTCGCCTCGGGTCCCCCGATTTTTCAGAGATGCCGTGGCCCCTCCCCCCCTTGAGAACTGCAGATGTGAAACAAATTTATTTCTTTCATCCACCTACTCCCACACCTACCTTCCGCAGTGGAGATATTTTGGGACCGCTTTCTGAGAGTTTGCTTTGGGCCCCTGATGTTAACATCCGCACTTGGTTGCGATATGAACGGCAGAAAGTTTGCTGCAAACTGTTAGCTGGAATTGCGCGGCAAAAATATGAACGAGAAATTCGAAGAGTGCAGTGGCAGTGGCAGTGGCGCGGGGCGCGAAGCGATAGCAAATCACGTGACTCAGCGACAGACGTACCCATGCTGATGTCATGCAACGTCCGGCTGACACACGAGGCTATGCTGCAGGTCAACAATGCACGGAGGCAAAGACGCCGTTTTGAGTATAGGCCCGTAACTGCTGATCTTGTTTCTTCCCGTTGAACAAGAAACGAAATCTTATTATTAACAAAGAAACCTTATTTTTAACACATAAACATTATTGTTAACACTTTCATCCGTGCACATGACATCACCATCAACTGCTGCACGCGGAGTTTATGAATGTTGAGCGAATGCTGTCCTGGGACCTCCAA
>JGI24159J19872_10012461_pt1 | contig 11081 bp, 6 predicted proteins | sample Ectturendosymbi4_FD_19872 | JGI IMG/M metagenome (IMG submission 19872)
GGGGGGGGGCGAAGAGTTTTCTGGGGGGGGGACAAATTTTTGGACTATGTCCAATATTTTGAAAACATGTTGAACACATTTTCCAGGGATCGAAGATTTTTCTAGGAACTTCGCCCCACTGGTTACAGGCCTGTGAAGCAGGCCCGTAACCAGGGGGGCGAAGCCCCCCTAGAAAATCTTTTTCCCCTCTGGAAAAATATGTTGGACATAATTTGAAAGTATTGGGCATAGTTTGAGAAATTTGGGCCACTCTCAGAAAACTCTCCACCCCCCCTGGTGTCCTAAGCTGGTTACAGGCCTGCTGTGAAAACAGCTTTACACCTGCTAATATGGCAAGAAATCAACTTCTGGCTGAATGTGAGTTCCAGCAAACCGGCAAACGGAGTGGTTCTTGTGAAAGTGATTCAGAAGAAGCTATAGCCCCAACTTCAAAGAAGCGACGCAAGACAGTTAGTTTGAAATGGACTAAGAGAGAGTCCCAAATGCCTTCCCCGCTAGCTTTCCCAAATGTGCAATAAGACAAGTACGCCAGCTTGGATCCTGTGGAACTGTTTGAGTTGTTTCTTGACGACCATATTTTCAAGCATATGGTGGAACAAAGTAGATTGTATAGGGTTTCAAACAATTGGCCTGACCCCAACATCAGTGAAGAGGAGATGAAAGTGTTTCTTGGGATACTGATAGTGTCTGGATACAACAAATTCTCTAGTAAAGCAATGTTCTGGTCTGAAGGGAAGGACTTGCAAAACCAAGCAGTGTACGAAGTCATGCGCAGGGACCGATTCGATACTATTATGAAATCTTTGCATCTTCATCCCAATACTAATCTCGATGATAAGTAGGCAAAGATGATAAGTACAGCAAAAGGCAAAAAGCCATCAATTCGTCCAAACGAATCACACAGTAGAATCGATGGTAAGAACCACTTTGTCCAGAGAGTGCCAGGAAATCGGAAACGTCGTTGTGCAGGCAGCCAGTGTTCATCCATTATGCGAACACAGTGCAAGAAATGCGATGTCTGACTTTGCATTGACTGTTTTGCTACATATCACACCAAGTAGTCTAACCACTAAAAGGTGAACGAGCAGCGGATTTATCCAGGGAAAGCATAGGGCTCCGCACAGTAGAAAATGTGGGAATACAGGGGTCCGAAAAAGTCACTGACTTGTTCATAAAGTTCCAGAAAATTAGGGCCTCCAATCGCAAATTTGTCCCAGGCCCCAAACCTTTTAATTCCGGTGTTGAACCAAGTGATGTTTTCTCAAACGTCTCGCTGAATGTGTTTTGTTGTTTCAGTGTGCTTTAGATTTGTTTCTTTGTTTTGTTTGTGTAACATGCAGTTTGGTTGTGAAATCTAAATTTTGTACTCATATTTCCCTAGTGTTGCCACGTGGCAACCCCCTATTTTACCTATATAGAGAGGTGAAAGTTAGCAAACAAATTTGCTGTGTTATTTTTCAGAGAATATTCGCTAACCAGGACAGATAGTGATGCTTTATTGATTTTTTTTCTAATACACGAGATAAAGGGTTGTATTGCTGGTCTGCTGCTTTGCTTTGTTGTGCTGAGTGTCATATGTGTGTGTTGTGTAGGCTAGCATAATCTATTTCATGGGTGGCCAGCTGGGATCGATTTGAAAATTTCTTGATAACTCGCGATCGACCAGTTGGTAATATAGTCACAAATACAAAAGGCCAAAGTTGAGTATCGCATGTGCAAATGCAGTGCACCATCACCTTAGTAAGTGATGCACAGACAGAAGCCAAAGTGTCTGTTACACCTAAATCATAATTGCCACGCAATTATAGAAAAACGTATTACAATACCATCGCAAGAGGCACCAAAGAATATACATGACCAACCAATTGATAGATAATTTTTATGTACTTTCTGGAATATTGATTGAAAAATGTTCTTTTTAGGCAGCTCGTCAGTTCGATGCAAAATCAGGTTCAATCGACCAAGTGACACTCGGCGATCAACTGGTTGATGCGATCAACCTGTTGGCCACCACTGGTCTATTTCAGTGTTTAAGCTGCATTTCTTTTTGGTTAGAATTTTGAACATTGTACCTCAAGGTTTATACAGTCAACCTTTGCTAAAAGACAGTTTGAGTTTGTAGTTTTTGTAAGGTACATACTTTTACTCTATTTTATACTCTGTGTGATCTACTCTCAGTGTTACAAAATATATTTTCTCTATTTTATGAATCGATTTAATCATAATGCTGGAGCTCTTTTGCAATTAGCTGATGCAGGTGGAATTGGTCATATGACAAGGACTATATCCTTGGATTAGCGGATCTTCTTTGCCATATAACCAAACACCCTAATCCAAATTGTAAACCTGTGTCTGGTTTTCAAAACTTATTAAAAACGTGCTGTAGCTTGCATCAAAAATTTTCCCATAAAAAAGTTGTCTCTATCAGCCCAGCCTAAACAACAATGCTGAGAGGCTAAACGACGACCACTCGCACAGAAGGATTTCTCTGGACCAGGTTCATCGTACTAACTGTTTAAGCCACGAACTCAGTGGTATAAGTGGACAAATCCAGATACACTACAGTTCAAATGGAAACATAACCACAGCAGAGCTATACCTCTGGCAGCAAAATATACACTAATCTTCTGCTTTTCCTGTCGAAAGTGCACAACATGTGATGTTATTTTTATAGATTGGGTCAAAAAATGACAGGGTGGTTTTGTTTGGAAATGGCTATAGGTCCGCTGGCAGCGACACAGTTAGAATAAAACGCTGAGTTTGTCACATTAGCAGCACTGTCATGGTGGTCAGGTAGACGTGTCTTACTGTGTGAATGGTTTTCGTGCTGACCGTTGCCATAATCGGGTACCATTTTTTTGGTTGTGGTGGTTGCACTTTTCATGGTACCGGTTTTTATTTACTTATTTCAAAAGTTTCCAAACTTTTGTGGTCAGATATGTGGTTTAGGTTTAATAAGTGTTAGGTTTAGGCTTACTAAGTGTAGTACAGCTTACTGCACACTTGCCATGGATTAGCGTCATGTAACAGGCGATGGATGAATATGTTTTCAAAAATGAAGGTCCACTGGTGGGCCTATAGCCACTGTCTGTTTGCTTTTTATTTATGCAGTGTCGCATTCGGATACCGATGGATATCGGATACCAAATTTCAGAAATTTTCCGATGAGGATTGGATATGGATATTAAAAAAATTCATCTGATGTGGATCAGAAGTTAAAAGATCAATATCCGCTCACCTCTGCTGAATACAGCCGCTTGTAACACAACCCAAGTTGTTATTTCTGCACGTGAAACAACGTAAGAAGACACGTAAAGCAAGGTAGAGGAGCTTGCAAGTCTTGCAGTAACTAAAACTACGAGAATTGGCAAACTTGAAGAGTTTTAGAGCCAGAAACTACACTTTCTAGGTCGTTTTAGGGGACACATTTTTCCCCATGGTTGTGTCTTATGGAGAGAGGTGTCGCGGGAAGAGATGCCGTACTGAACCGCAGCAAGTTTGATGAAGTTTACTATAAAAATCTAAGTACACTAAGGTCTTTAGCTTGTTGTTTCAAGAAGTTTCTCAAATCACTGTCGCCATACAAGCAGCACCCAATTGGAAATGGTCACTAGATCTTAGCAACCAATTTGTTGAAAACTTAAGATAAACTTCTTTTTCATAGATTCAAATTGTCTATTAGAGACAGTGCCAGCAATCTGCAACGTCATTTGAGGTCAAAATCAAAACATTCTTTCTGGGAAGAGTGGAAGTTGATTGGAAGCAAAGTATTTGAACGACGTCGAAAAAATGAAGATACACTGATTTTGGAAGAAAGCTTTCACGCACGGGCGTCCGCAGGGGGGAAAATGGGCATTTGCCCCCCTGGAAATCGGTCTAAGAACTTAAAATGTCTAGAAAACCTGATGTCAGCAGTTTATTTTCGATTAATTGATTTAATTATTGCAATGACAGTTTATTTGTTGGTTTGACACTCATACTGCACAAAAGCCAGATTCGCTGTTCCGGTGTCATGCAGTTATGAGCTTGCAGTTCACTCATGTCCGCTCCTTTGCCTGCAGAGGCAGGTTGCGAACGTGCTAGATGATTTTTCTACTGTTGGTATTTATTGCGTAACAGTAACATGGAAACGAATCTTCAAGCGTTCACTTAATGTTACGGTCGTAGGCGTTTTGCCGCATGTGACTGTTGAACGCAGACATTTTGGCAGGTAATGCAGTAGGACAGTAACTGCTGATAGCGGTAGGTAAGCCACGTAGTTTTATACTGTGTGAAAGTCAAGCATTTCTGCGCCAACCATGCGCAATTTCTGTGACTTTTCCGTAACTCCCTTATGGTGTAGAAAGTGTAAAGCGTTTTGCGGACGACCATTTGTATTGCATGGTCAGCAGGATCGCAACCAGCTGATATTTTCTGGGGGGGAAATGAGTGAAACTTCTTGATACTTTTTTCGGGGGGGAATGATTTAACTTGTTGTACCTAACAACCAAACAGCTTTTTGAAATTTTGGGGCTGGAAATTGCCTAATTGTCCCCCGCCTGGTTGCGGGCCTGATCGTCAGCATTGGCAACCTGGAAAAGATAAGCAAAATTTCGACGTTGGCCCCCCTGGAAAAATTTCTGCGGGCGCCCATGCTTTCATGCACTATGTTATCTGCCACAAAAACATGGTAAGCTTGTTTTTCTTTAGTTTCGATATACCGACAATTAGCAGTTCAACTGACTTAAACGCAGAACAACGCTTGTTGCACAAGCGTTTGTACGAGATACGATTTCTATCTCCAGAACTGTTCGGAATGCCTAGCAGCAATATCACAAGTAGTTCACAAAAGTTTGCCTGCTGGATTGATTGATTAATTTAATGTTTCATATGACTCAGTTAAGTTACTTTTAAAACTATTCCAGTTGCTTCCATGTTTCAGAATAAAATTCTGAATGAAAATCAGTTTTTGATGCAATTTATGAGAAAACTTAGGCTTTATTTTACCAGGAGCACAGCCATTTTGTGCATTGCGTAAGGAGTGTTACTCTTAGCAACTTACCTTTGTTCATTGCAGAGGTAGCTGACATCTCGTCACATGTGGTTGACATCAAGTCTGAAAAATTGTGAAACAATGTGTGAGAAATGTCACTGTTACAAACGTATAGTCATAGTAAAAATGTATGAAGGTTTTGCAATCAATTTGCAGATTAAATATTTTGAGACTATTTATGCAAATTATTCATGCACAAAATGGTGTTACATGTTGTTTATCTTTCCGTGAGCGTAATTTCTTTGTCCTCAAAGGAAAGAAATCAGGACTTTATGAGTTGTGTTTAATGTGATATTGTAGGGCAGCGTGGTGCAACTCCAGGCCCGCGGTCCACATGTGGTCCGCGGACAGACTTTTTAATGCCCGCGAGCTTTTTCAGTATTGCTTTAATGTTGTGTGTATGTTACAGTACATAATTTTGATTAAAACAAGTATATCATCTTTTAATAAAAATGTGCAATAATAACAGCGTTAGACTCGGGGGGTTCTCAACCTTTTCAAGCCTGTGACCCAATTGACAAACAAACACAGGGTTCGTGGCCCACCGACTGTATAATTTCTCCAATGCGACAACAGTTACAGATGCACAGAGCAGAAATACAAACAAGTAAAAACAACTTTTATAACATTGCCTGCCTCAAAATGCCATCAGGAACTACATACTGTGCACAAAATGGCAGGTCACGTGGCAGTTTCCATGTCGCAATAATTTCTAACACATAATGACAAAAGAGACCGTATTATGACGTTTGAAGTTCAAACTTTACCTACGTTTTCGATTAAAAGGTTCAACTTGCAAAACGTACTCAATATCAATTATACCAGGCCGTATGGGTGTGTAGAGGGGGGCGAACGGGGTGACGGCCTCGGGAATTCCAAGGTATAGAGCATTCAAAGAATGAAATTAAAAAAATTACTTTTTATTAAAATGCTGTAACTAGATTCTTCTTCTTATTGTGAAGCTGCTGACACATAATGCACGGATTTAATTTTTCGAAAGTTATTTTTTGTCAACACTAGTTCTTACGTATTTCAAATGCCTGTATTTCTCACATTCCTCAATACTAGCATAGAATCTGGTAGCGGGTAATACAATCAAGCAGTTGCGCCAAGCATCATCAGACCTCTGTACGCCCTTACCAGGCCAAGTCCCCTCAAACGTTCTTCCCTGGCCCGCTAGTGAGCCATGGCCCACAGTTTGAGAAACCCTGGACAAGACGGACAAGACTGTAGAGAGCATCTGGAACCTAGTCAGCAGTGATAGATTTCGCAATAAAAATGCACTATGTTTGGAAGCACATATGTGTGAGAGTACATTTTCTACTATAAAGCAAAGTCAAATCTAAAAACAGAAATCGAATGGCAGACGAAACACTAGTTAATAGTCTCCGACTTGCTACCACTAACATTGGTATTGATATATATAAATATAGGAGCAATAGTGTCAGAGAAGCCTCGACCACAAGCATCCCACACTGATAGAGATTTGTCATGAATTGCTTTATGCTGTTGTGTAATGGTTTCAATGATAGTCTCACCTATTTTCCCATTTTTAGTTTCAAATGTTGCGAATCTGTTGTTTTATACATCATTTTGTTGGAAGTGGCCCGCAAGTTGTCACATTTTTGCAAAATGGCTTGTAGGTCAAAAGTATTTGGACCACGCTGTTGTAGGAAATCAACATTCCTGTGGCATCCAACACCACCGCAGAAGTTAGAATATGAATTCGTGAAGACTACGACATGAAAAGCGAGTGGGATGGATTTTCTGAACCAAAGTTTTTGTGGCGGAAGCAAACAAGAGAAAAACACAAAACCACTCTTAAAATCCTGTCATACGCATTGATTGGATTATTGTAAATGGAGTGATTTTTGCTTGAATGCTTCTGCGTAATGTAATGCACTGGTTCTTAAATGCAAACTGAAGGATCTCAAAATCATAAAGATCACAACGCGACACATGCACAGCTTCATTGAGAAAATGTGTGATAAAATTTTTGTTTTATGTTTGATTTACGTGGCTAGCACTATAACAACTAATTTTTGCGGCAAAGATGAGCAGGCTGGGGAATTTCAACTAGTAAAACAGATAACACTGCATAGTTGCGCAACTTGTTCAGGACCGCATACAGTACTTCGTAGCTAAGTGTCACCATCATATCATGCAAGTGCAGTTCTATACGATCTCCGTGGCTTGCAAGACGTTCATCGGAATAAACTGCTTAAAGCAACTTTTCTTGTAAAACCCTTTCGCTGCACAAGACACTCAACTGAGAACCGTGTATGGTTAAAGAAATGTCGGTTAAACGGGCCTTAATAATTGCTTTTTGCAGCTATTTCGGCCACAGAAATGTAATAAAACTGCGAAGAATACTTTTCTGGCGGCTACACCTCAGCACTTCAACAGTCAGACTACAAGCGAAAACACGGCCTAACCTACCAGCCCATACAGCAGGGAAAATGTGTTTTGGTCCAGAAAGGTATTTTCAGTACCTGACCAAAGCGCTGAGTCTAGATAAAAGTAATAAAACAGCAAGTTAATTTATTTTGCTTCAGCAACGAATACCACCAAAACAAAATATTTACGCATCGCTTACTTCAAACTTCATGCTACACAACAGGTGGAAAAACACTTGGTGCTTCTTACAAGAAATTGCTGAAAACTTAAAACATGCTTCAACAAGTCCTGAGTTACCTGCAGCTTTTCAACTGCATGTATGTGACGCGTCTCTGTAAGTGACTGGCATGATTTAACTATTTTTTGGTAAAGAATCCCGTTTAGAGCATGGGGAGTATAGGTCTTCAATTGCAGCTGGTGATTCAACCTTTCCATGATTTTCTTGTTGGACTATTTTTACGCGTGTCGCTTCCCGCTGAACAGAAAAGTGTGTTCGTTGTTTTCTGGATTTGTCAAATCCAAGGGCAATACAAATCACTCGTGCGTGCCATGAGACTCCTCCGACAAGTTAACAGTGCCAGTGATCTTTGTGAAGAAGATCATATTCTTCAGCTGATTTTAGCATGAGGTTGTATCGTTGTAGTTACATCTTTTGTATAGAAAATTGTTTTGCTGTTTCTAGTTGGTCACTTCAACCGTGCAAATCGAAGTTGGCAGTATTAATTTTGTTAAAGAGCATTTCTGTTTGACATTTTGATAAACAAGCCTAATCGCGAGTCACTTTATTCAACTATTGGCTTTATTCTGTAAAGTTAGTGTTTGAAAACCACTGATTGGTCAGACCACGGCCTACTTAAGATATCTTAAGTAGGCCGTGGTCAGAATTCAGATTTGGGCCTTTTCAGGCCCAGGCGAGTTTTGTCAAGATCGTCGTCAATACTTTGGAGATCTGCTCAACTGGAAGGAACCCCAAATGAAAAACCTAGGAACTGAAAAACATAGGCCCGTCTTATACATTCTTGCGCCAGGTGTGAAAGCACTTCATCCAAGCTCGTGCAGAGACACTGTGACAAAAGCTCTTGCATGTGCCTTGGAGTGGAATTACATCTTCTTCAACCACAAGGCTAGAAAAATCAGTGTTGAATTTAACAGGGTGTTCATTGACGATCCGTTCAAACTATCCTTTGGACATGACTAACGCCATGACAGCAATGGCATCAAAATGAGAGGAAAGACTGCGCCCCAAAAATGTGACAATAAAGATAACTCAAATGTTTGGTATACATCATTTCCCCATCTGCTAACTCTACCAAAGAAAAAAATCTTAAATACTTTACGAAGGCAATGATTACCTACAAAAGACAAACCACAATTGGACAAAAACTAAAACAAACTGCATGCACTGTGCTTTAAATTAGACAAAAAACAAACCAAAGGTTTGTCAGATCCTTGCAACCACTGTGCAATTAATTGCGGTTGCAAATGGAAAGCACAACAAATCCATGGTCCCAACTGTTTCACAAATCCTGGCAAACTATAAAACTTTCCCACTGAATCAAAACCTGACATGTGCAAACTGTGTTATTTATGTGGCGACTTGTGTGGTATGAAATCAACAGCATGTTGGCCAAAGACTAAATAAATTTTCCAAGAGATGGTCGGCGCACTGAGGTACTTTTGGATGAGGTCATCGGGGCCTGAGAAAACAATTCAAGGGGTAATTTCTTTGTTTGTCTTTTTAAAACAAACAAGGCGAAAATAAGCAGCTTCAGAGTCCTTGATTGACCTTCCAGCGTTTGTGGTTGGCATATTGTGGCCAAAAAAACACAGATTAATTGATTAATTCCTCAGTGAATCCCCAGCTACTATTTATGAGATGAATTTCAATTATTACCACGAAAAGCTTCCCTTTTACCAAGGCCAACCCAAGCATAAAACTCAACTATTTTCTGCTATGCCGGATGTAGGTTTTTGGTTAGATTCCAGAATGTATCTATTTGCCAAATAAATGCTATGCTTTGATGAACCTAGTCAGTGGCCTGAATTGTTTGTCCGTTTTACGATACAACTTTTTTGTAAACAACTCACGAAGTTCAGAAGCTGTTTTCAAAAAGGTAAGTATCCAATCTCACTTTCTGCAGCCTTTTCCAACAAAGTCAATTCTGGGTTGCTTTTCCAATCAAAATATAAATTCTTCAAGATTATTAAGCATCTGTCACGAGCCTCTTCCGACATCGCACTGCTTCTTGATTTTACAACAAGTCTTAATTAATATAGTTATTGTCTTAACGGTATAAATACAAATTCAAGGCCAATCCCATAACTCTCACAAGTACTCCTCACTAGTTGCAACCAAAAAATGGCTGTCAACTGCAGAAAACAAAGCCGACTTTTAGCTTGACAACGTAGTTAACATTTTCAACATTTTTCAACGGGTTACTGCGCGTGCTTATTAGCACTGTCAATTTGAGGTATTATCTTGCTACAAACGTAACGTTGAACGGTGTAAATAAGAAAATAAACTTTTACTCACACTGTTGTTGCATTTTGCTGCAATCAAACTCCGCTACTTCAAAATCTTGTTCTTTTTCAAACAGCATTCCTTTCTCTGACAACAGCTCAAAATTCATATTTTTCAGCAAGTTTGCTTAGTTACAACAGTGCAGATTATATAAGCACCTGAATGATCCCAAGTGCATTTTGGTTACAGAGTTCAACAAACCAAAAAATATCTTGATGACATGCCAATGATGTTAAGGTCTGGTGCTGATTAAAGGTTAAATGCGTGCTGTTCAAAGCTTTTGAAAAACTGCAAGTTTAGAACTAACACCCCTTCTTGTTCTTTGTTTTTCTTGCATATTTACAGTAACTTTTCTCTGCTCATTAACCCATTTGGGATAGCTTACAGCTGAAACATTCTCATAATTTGCGATTTGTTTTAATACAATCGCCCATGAAGAAATTCTCTCAACACGCCGCCGCAAAATATGAAATATTTTCCTAGATGACTTTTTTCTGGTGACTATTTATATTTTATGGTGTAGCCAGTGGTGGGTTTATGGTTGGGGGGGCCCGAGGCAAGACTAAAAGGGGGGCCCTTTTATGACCTCATCATACTCAGCCAACCGTGATGATAACTTTTGATCAAGCCTAAGATACGGCCACCCAAGGATTCGTTCCTGACACTACGGCATGACTGGCATAGCAGAATGAGAAAATGTAAAAGGGTGTTCACGATACACAACTTTAAGAACACTAACAGTTGGAAAGACAAGGCTGGCAACACATAAAAGTTAGGCAATAGCAAGTTGGAATCGCCCCAACGTCTTTATTTTCGTGCCCCATTTCTCTGCATTTACCATGAATAATCTACAAAGTTTCCCCTTTGAAAGTTTGACACTTTCCCCATTGAAAAAATGCTTGGTAGTTGGTATTCTGAACTGGTTCAGTCATGTCTTTATGGGAATCTATGAAACTATAAACAACAACCAAGAAGTTAAAACACAAATTTTATTTTAAATTTCATCCTTTTAATTACAAGAACATAACACACAAAAACATCCAACCTGAGGCTTGTTTTGGAAAGCTTTGAGGCTGGATGAGTCAAGGCTGCCCTCATCTTGCATTGACACTAGTTGTTTGAAAAATGTGC
>JGI24159J19872_10012462_pt1 | contig 11081 bp, 6 predicted proteins | sample Ectturendosymbi4_FD_19872 | JGI IMG/M metagenome (IMG submission 19872)
CTTTTAGGAGCAAGCGATTTTATTGAAAGTGTTTATAGAATTTTTGCAGGTAAGTGCGAAAACATATGTTCAGATTCATGCCTAAGTTTCAAACAAGGAAAATCGCATTTGGAATATGCTATACTCACTACCGGATATGTTACACCACAAAACTAAAGACCTGCATGTCGTCGAATCAGAGACACAATTATCAACGGACTCGTGAACTACAAACAATTAACCTTTTTCTGAAAAACAGGTCCGTAGCCACGGGAGCATTTGGGGACAGTGCTCCTCCCAATGTGTTTGATGCCCCCAATATTGGTTGTGCCAAGAAAATTTTTTATTCAAGATACAATAAAAACAAAACATTGCCCCCTTAGAAATGTAGTTTCCTCCCAAAACCTTAACACCTGGCCACGGGTCTGCTTACAGATTAAATATTTAGAACTGAGCTCTTTCTAAGTGATTGTCATTCCTTTACTCATTTTTCAGTCCATGCGTTCTCTGGCGTGAAAACGATCTTTAAGAAATATTAAAGTTTTTCAAAACCGGCAGCATAACTTCAGAAAAAATCAGGTAATATGACGTTGCTATGGAGTTTGTCTGATCCCATGGCCAACAATGATTCCAGTAATTTTTACCTTTTCATCCATTCGTCAAAAATTGCATCTGTAAAAGAATGAAGAAGCACGAAAAGAGGATCATTTGCAGAAGCGTGAGTTTGACCGCCGGTGCCGTTCAAAAACAAATGAGCAAGGTTGTGCAGTGTCCTCACGCCCTCTTCGAATTCCCCGTTGGGTTCTGAGTAACCTGCATTTCCAAAGTGATGAAAATACCAGACGAGTTTTGCGTTGGCCGTTGACATTTGAAGCAAAATTAAATGAATGCTTTGAGATAAACTCTTATTGCTGCATTGCAGCTATTTTCATTAGCGCTGAGATTTACAACACCGTCTTCGGAAAACTTGTAGAGGAATTATTTCAGACAAGAAAAAGTTGCACACCCGACCCAAGCTTCATTCAAAATGCTTAACCAATGTTTAACTGACTTGTGAAAACATATCTGGGATATTTTGTAACCTTTGCCACAACTAACCTGGGAAAATTGATAACCAGTGATTGACACGTCTATGTCAGCGTCAGCTAATATCATAATATTCTTCAATTTCCTATAAAGCCTAAAGAGTGGCCACATCAAAGAGGAAATTTAACTGACCTTCAAGAGTGTTCCTGAAACTTCCTTCTGAATTGGAGAAAAATGGCATCGTGTCATAACTTCTGACTTGCACGCAATTTTCCACATCTTCTGGTTCAGGCAACTTTTGCACTGATGGACGTTCGATGTTTCCACCAGGATTGCGACGTAGAGGCCCTGTTTAAAATGGTTGTAGTTGATTTATGAACGAGTGATTGAACGAATGAAAGTTTAAAGGCATTGCACTCACATCTACAAGTGGCCAATGAAAGCACACGTTTATCTGGCGCTAGATGGCGCTAAAACATTAATGGCCTTTACACAAACGAGAAATACAGGAGTAACAAATGTTGCCCTGACCAATATACGTTTCGCCGCAAAGCAGAGAAGCCCCAAAAGACCTACGGTCATTTGGATTGTAGTTGTTTTGATAGAAAGGATGTTACTTGAAAAAACATGTCAGAGAAAGAAATGGGTTATACAAAACAAAGAGGAAAAATGCACTGCTTTTCTCAGGGAATGGAAAAGGCCTTTCCTGTCACAACGTGCTAACTCAACAACCTGTGCATTTTTCTTAGTCGTTTCACATCAAAGGGTGTTAAGGTTCTTCGACATTAACAAAAAATCTTTCCTTGATGCGATGAAAGACCTGGCAAAAATTTGTTTAGATCAGGGTTCTCTACTGTAAATGTTTTTGTCTGATGGCCACATGAGGTATCACACAACAGTTAGAGAGCCGGATATCTTACGTTGTTTGATTGCTCCGGGATATGTTACATTCTATCAAATCAACATATTTTTTGCAAATACATCATTTTTTCAATAATCACAAAATGTCTTTGCAACTGGATGAAATGTCTTCACTCGTCGGATTTGGCCCGCGGTCCATAGTTTGGAGACCCATGGTTTATATTAACTGCGCGGTCCACCGCGCAAAGGAATAGTTTAGAGCAGCGTGGTCCAACTACTTTGGACGTACGGGCCATTTCACAAAAACGTGACAACTCACGGGCCACTTCTAATAAAATAATGTGTAAAGCAACAGATTCAAAATATTTGAAACTGAAAAAAGGAAGATAAGTGAGTGCGTCATTGAAATTATTACACAATAGCGAATAGCAATTTATTACACATCTCTACCAGTGGAATGCCTGTGCCCGACGCTCTCTCTGACGCTATCGTTCCTTTTTCCATACCAATGTTAGTGGTGCAAGTCGGAGACTATCGTCCAGTGTTTCGTTTGCCATTCGATTTCTGTTTTTAGATTTGACTTACTTCATCTAGGAGGTTTACTCTCACACACGAATGTGCTTCCAAACATCGAGTGTATTTTTAGAGCGAAGTCTTTGTGTTTGGGAAATCTATCTTTGCTGATTAGTGCCCGGAAGCTCTCTACAGTCTGTAATACCGTTAGTATTGTACATTTTTATTAAAATATGTAATACTTGTTCTAATTAAAATTGCGTATTGCAGGGACGGGCAATTAATTTGGTTCGAGGGCCAGTCTGAGAAGGCCGCGTTTAGCGGATAGACAGAGATTTATTTGGCGGTACTGAGTTCACTGGGCCAGATGTACTCTTCGCGACAGTGAACGCAAGGGAACCGAAAAAACACAGAGGTTATCCAGACAGGTGGCCAGCGGAGGGTTAGCGTCAGGACGTACCTTCTAATTTGATCGTAAAATAGAGAAATAAAATAAAATGGTACACAAAAATGGTACGATTCATTGTTCTTGTGCAAATGCGCTTCATCCATCGCAAGCAATTCAGTGAGACAGATGTAACTTCACACGCTTTTCAACAATTTCAGATTTGAAGATTTTTTCTGAATGCTTCCACGGGACACTGAAAACGCTGTGGCGGGCCAAATGTGACCCGTGGGCCTGTATTCGTACCACACTGTCTTAGAGGAAATGTGGTAAATGTATGTGGTCTTGCTGCGACTGCAGTTGACACGCTTTTCTGCAAGCAAATGCTGTGGTGTCAGTACACTTTGTAACTTATCTGCACTTATCTAGCAATTTGTGCCAGTGTATCTGAATATACTCTAATCTGTAAATAAAACAGGTGACGACCTTCATCCGTTCCGTTGCACAGTTTCACGTTGTCGTTGAACCAATCAAGACTTAGACACACAACGTTCCAGTCAGCGAAACGAGAGTTGGCGCTGAGCAGAACTGGATCCGTTGTACTCCTGGCGCCCAATAATTCGTCGGTGCAAATATCGCACTCTTGTCCTGAAAACGAGGAGATTTCAGTTTAATTTAAAACACTTCGCTGATTAGGAAACAAACAGCAAAAATCTACAAAAGCGTGTTGCAATCTAGTGAAAACATAAGAACAATTTATTTTAGCTTCTGGGTTGACCCCAGAATTAAGTCACCTCTAGGAGAAACAAAAAAAGTACTTTCTTAATCAAGCTTGCCAACTTTGAATGATCAAACGTTACATTTGAAAAAAAACTTTCTGTGGAAAGCGGTTGCGATTTCAGTCATATTTTAGTGACATTATTTTATGAAAAATAATGTTAGATATTTTGATATTTCAAACACAAGGAGCTATCAGAGAAAAAGTTGTTCATATGCATGGAACATTTTCACATTTATGAAAATTGACTAATTATGTATAGCGACTTTAGTCGAAAAAGCGTTTTATTTCACTTTTGTGCAAAAACATTCGCTAAAGGATTTCGTCATTACACGAAGGAGAGACCAGCATTCCGAGCATGTAGTAAAAGTTTCTGCAAAATGTTTTAAAGAAAGAGTTATTGTTTTTCCTTTCACGCGATTGATTTAGCTTTGTGTTCAGTATTATAGATTACCACAACATTAGTACATTAGGATTTTCGCACTATTTAGCATTTTGTAATATTAACGCATAGTTTACTTTCGTATTTGGTAACCTTATCTAAGAAAGTTTTAGTGCGTTTTACGTGCTGTTTAGTGCTACAATTAAAGTTTGCTACATTGTTATTTACTGATATTAGCGTTTCGTTCTTTGAACAACGTTAACGCAAATAAGTTCCTAAATTACCTTTCATCATGAACAGCTTCACTGATGTGATTAGTGCTACTCATGTTCATCAAAAGTGGACAACTTTTCATTTCCTATTGTTAACTAACCTCCTGTTGCGAAATTCCAAAACGGAATAGCGAACGTTGAGTCGCCGGAAAGTCGCTGCAGGTCGAATTCCAATTGAAGAAGATGCATCCTATGCCAAGTCAAGAAAGCTGGTCCTTCGTGAGAGAAGTCAATAGCTGTGTAGGCTTGCCCCGGACCCAACAAGGTGTCCCTCACGGAGTAGTAGTGTAGCCATACAAAAAAATCATAAATGGAAATATCCACGAATTGTGGTTCGGTTCCATTTTCGCCAAGCAAATTCCTGTAGCAAAGTATGAGTTTTAGTTCTGCGAAGTATGGCTATGTGCCTCCTATCCATGCCAGTAAGCAAAACAGAGAAGTCTTTCATGAACTATGTGTTACGATCCTAAATCGATTGCAAGAAGTGTGATGGCTACTGCCGGCCTTAAGAGATTGCAATTTGACCACTGGAAAATATTAGATTATTTGCTGCAGTGCGATATCTTGTGATGATTACTTCTCAAGTGTTGCCTAATTTCCTTGACATCAATGCAATCACTGCGGTAACAATGAAATAAGACAACGTCGATATGTGTAGATTTATCAATTTGTTTCACAAGTTCCTTACGTTGGGAACTGGAATGAAGGATTAACTATTGCCCTGTACATTGCGATATCAAACAAGCATGGTCGCGCGAATTTTACTTTGTGTTTTGTTGTTAGTAACGGTTTCGGTGTCAGTAGTTTCAATTTGATCCTCCGTTAATCTTTGTTAGTCTTCATGTTTAATTCTAGTTACCGGCAACGTCTGGCTTTTGAAACGCAAAAGACGTAAGAACCGGGTTTATGTTGCTTTGAAAACACGTTTGGGCATGACCTGTGGCCTCACATACTTTGCTATTCATTGAGCGTCAGTTTTGCTTGTATGCATTCATTTAAAAAAACTCACTCGGCACAAAAACACCAAACCTGTAATGGTCTTGCGCGATCACATAGTCTGGGTGAGGGGCAGTCTTCGATTGATCAAGAATGTCAAGAAAGTTTGACTGCTCTTCTTCAGTCATATTTAATAAATTCTTCCGCACAGCCAACGGACGCCTCTCCTGACAGTTGTCGCCTTGCCAGCCGAACTTGCAGCGAGAGCAATCAAATCCCCCGTAATTGTCGTTGCAGACGCAAGATCTAAAGCGCACAAATGACAAAGTTTGAGAACCTGTGTGTTGCTCCACGTAAATTGAAAGACCCTTTTTCATCAGACGTCTTTTCCAAGATGTGTTGATTTTCTAAGGTGGCAGAATGAAAGTTGCAAACATGCCGATTTAATGTGTTTTAGCCAACATAGCAGTGTATTTCTCTGTGGTAAATATTACTCAGCTGTTGAACCAACATCCAACTTCGTTGAATATTATCCAAGCAATTATAGCCTCAGGACCACATTGCTTTTATTTCTTGTTGGACGTACTTTTCGCATGCAAGTTTCGCAAAATGTACTGGGTTATCTTTGACCTCCAACAGCATTGTGAACATCGTAAATCGTGTATCTAGCGATTACTGTATGAATTTCCGTTGCCATGCTTGCGTCATCAGCATGGCATCGACCAAACTCCATTTCCCGCAAGAGTGATTGTGTGCTTTTTTGTGCTCGTTTCTCAGCCCGTTAATTTTTGCGACACACCCTTTAACGCTGCACGAATCCACAACTCTTGCTACACAATCCCACCTCATGCTGTCACCCAAGAAATACGTAAGAACTGCTAATACATATATATTCTTCTGATCCTTTAAATTAGCATGCATCACATTTTGTTAACGTCGTAACTACGTCTATTGTATAAAAGCATCACTCATATAAAACCTTGCACTCAGAGCAAGATACTTTTACTTATCTTTTTAGCCAGCAGCTGTTTCCTTTCAACTGCGAGTAGTTTTGCCTTGGGGAGTACCACCACCAAAATAACCTCTGTTCCTTCGCAGCCTCTCACATACAATGTTATAAGTTGGTCTGCTTGGACCTTATTGTAGCAGTATGCAGCGGAGTTAAGTATCAAAGGTACTCGTTAGCGCCGTATAGGCGGCGTTGCAGTTCGTTGCTTGTGAGTGTGGGGACTTTAAATAAATTTACCATATCTTTCTTGTAAGTATATTGGTTAATACGTTTCACAAACAGAAGTCTCTTGAGCGCAGTTTTTCAGACAGAATTTTTTCAGTGTTAACCAAATTTATTAATTTAGTTCCGTTTATGATTAAATGCGTTGATGTAAACAAATAAAAAACTACACTGACCCTTCTCTGATTTGAAAATCCTTTTCATCAACGGTTGATTTTGTTTAAAACTCAACAACTAAAAAATTTTTTGAAATAGGAATTATTCATTATGTATATAATGGTTCATGCTATGTTGTTCGAACAGTTTTACTCAACAAATTCGTCGATTTAAAACTTTCGCAGTAGTTTTTANTTTGAAAAAAAGTGTTTATTGGACAGTTTACCANACAGNTTGTCTCATGCCATATTGAAATTTGATCAAGAACAGCATAATAAAAAGTTTGCTTGCCTGTTGAAAAATCGCTCAGGCCACCGCTCTCTGTCGTCTATTCCGACCAAGACATACTGGTTTCCGTGAGGTAGACCGTCGACAACGATGCTTTCGCATTGTCCCCTGCCCTCCGTAAAACCGCACTGCGATCCCGAGCCATTCATCGGCGGACAGCACTCATGGGACAAAATTGCCTCAAGGGTGGCGCACATTCTCGGAAACTGGGCCCTCACAACGGTGCAGTTTAACATCACGGCCGTCAGCGCCAGCGTATACACTTGAGCAAGCATTTGTTGCAGGTAGTATAGTACAACTTTGCAAATCGCCGAAATTACCTTAGTGAAGTTTCTTTCGGAAGAAAACAAAAAAACTTTAGCGTTGCTTCATTTACGTCAGCCCTACAAAAATCAATTTCCAGCACTACACACAGAATCAACCGCTGAAATATTTCTTCGACATATTGGAAAAGCAAAATTTAGTTTCAAAGCAATCAATCTTAGCATCCAAAGTTGAATTTTGCAACGTTTTACATTTTAATCTTCATCAATGCTGGCACTAGAGCTACTCGCAGCAAATTGAGAAGGTATAACTTTTTTATTTAGCTTGGATTTTAAACGATAAAGCGCTTATTGTTTTGAGAAGCAGTTGTATAAATTACTGGGTACGTTGCCTTTAACTTAGGGCTTCACTGGCAGTGCCAGGATGATGATAAAAACACCGGAACAACCAAGTTGCATCCATTATTTGGTCCGTGGCGTTGACTGCAAAACCGCCACAAACGGACGAAACAAATCTTCAGACTAATACTCATCTTTAGTTTTCTACAGTACGTAGGACATCTCTGTGGTGACAATAGCGTCTACAGTACCATCAAAAAGTTTACTGCTAAAATCGCCCAAATTATGATCAGTTGCTCAGAAGCTATACTGGGTATTTTTGAAACAAATTTACTGGAGAGTTGTTGTAGTAAGAAGTAAAGTTCCTGATCACTGCTGCTTAAATGCCTTCAAATAAACCCAGTTCCTGCTACACTGTTTCATCAATTTCAAAGTTTTAATGATCATTTTATATGTCTGTCCTACGTTTCTCACGGTTAACTCTGCTATATATACAGCCCAAGATAGAATACATCATATCGGGGCAAGCTGGACTTTATTAGAGGCAAGTACTCCGACAGCAATTACTTTTTCTGCTTCTTGAAGGTTCGACCCAATGCAAGCGAAATATGCAATTAACGCGATCGGCTTCAGATCACATGACCACTTTGAAGTGAGCTTTGCAAGATCGGATTATCAATATGCACTGCATGTGTTTGAATCAAGCCGATGGAACGGACGTTGTATTACTTCTGAGTTATTTTCCTTATGTGACTTGTAGCTTGACTGCAGCCTGGAACATGTGCAGGTGTTTGTCAATAAAACAAACAAAAAGGTTAAACAGATAAATAGGTACCTTTGCAAAACGCAACGACTGCTTGGATTGCTTTTCCTGTTCTCAGTGAGTGGACCTTGTCATCTTGTCATTAAATGTGATGAAACTATTTCGGCGCAATGAGTTGAAAGAACTTGCATCGAAATTATGTATGCTATACCCATACATACTACCAAATCACAGCTGTTAGGTATGTAAACCTTTTTTGCTGCATTCGAGTAGTGCTATAAATACCTAATTAATTACAGTAAAAGCACAACATCATGTTCATAGCATTCAACGTGTAAAACAAAATCCTGTTGTTCATTATGCTTTCTTTGACAGATTCAGTACTTGTCGAAAGGAACTTTTTCGCGGCAAATATTAGTCACTGTTGACGTCATTAAGGACCAATTAGCGAATGAAGTCAAGGAGGCCTAACGAATCATTCTTTATAGTGATTCAGAACCCACGTTACGCGTCCTGACGATGATCTTGCTCAAAAGGAGAATCTACAACAGGAAGAATCTCACAACAAATTTTGTCAGTTACGGTAAAATCATGACAGTTGATGTTTTATAGTATTTTCGTTATAAATTGTAGCTTTTTCTTTAACATTTTGCTGCGTGACAACCAAATGTGCAATGTCTTTATTGGTCACATTTTTTCGTTTTGAAAAGTGCTTGCGCGTGTCTGCAATCAGCACAATATAAAGTCAAACAATTAAGTACATTTCCATTGAAACGCCTTAAACACGTGATTATATTGCGTTGAAGGTATGTGGTTTGACATTGTCAGCAATGCTTTGAAAAAGGAATATTTTACTGTTATTTGTTTATTTAAAAATAATGTAGATCAGAGAGCAACTATTGTCTAGCATTTAATTGAAATTCCGATCACATCAAAACTTTTACAAGCGTTTTCTAAGTGTTTTTTTCCTAGTTATTTTGCTGTCATTTGAAAAGATACTAAACAAGACGCTTAAAAATGCAACACGTTTTATGACGATACTGTAAGTAACAGCTTTTATGTTCTTCAAAAATCATCTTTCTGTTGCTTACTATAGTAGATTCAGTTGCTCTCCGGTGCAAATGTTTAAAGCAGACTGCGTTATAAGCAGCTCAGCAATTTGTATTGTAAGACGAAGCTGTTCTGTGCGAAAAAAGAAGTACCGACTGAGTGTCAGTTGAGTTTCTTGCAATTGGAAAGTATGTAACAGAGTTTTGTCTAAACTTTGCAACGCAGTGAGACGTTTCCCACAAGGATTTTATCATGTGCAAATTCTTAGGACATACAACCTTGTTCAAGTAAAATTTTGTGATTTTTGTTTTTATTAACTTTTTTTTGTAGTCTTCAAGTTCGTTCTGTGGAATGGATGGTTGCTTTATAACGGTTAAAATCATTCATCAAGGTGAGTTTTTCTCACTCATAAATGCACCGGTTATTACATTAACGTAGTTTGAGTTGTGTTGAGTTGATTGGATTAGTTATCAAATTAACGTTGAAGTCTGTAAACGCGAGAATACCAAGACACAGGCGCGCAACCATGGGGGTGCATTTGGGGCATTTGCCCCCCCGAAACTTTCAAAACACTGCATAGCAATTTTGACATTTGCAGAAACTTTCACATAATAAAGTTGAAATTTTGTATTCTAATCATTTTTAAGAAAGTTTAGCTTAAATTTTTCTTGGCTTACTGTTTAATTATCTCCTTACAAGATATATCTCCCGACACGACATCTGATCGAAAATGTCGTAAATGATTGGTATTTAACCACAAATATGCTGAAATTGGACATCGTTTAAAATGTTGGTAGCCTATTTCTAAGGCATTTTTATCCTTTTTTTCGTGTACCACTCTGAAATTCTCAGAAATGCAGTGTGTGTGCGCATTGATTTTGTTTCTTGCCATCTTCTGAGAAAGAGTTGGCTTACACTCTTGAAACGTCACCGATAAATACTGCATTGCTATCACACCAGTGGAGCAAGATTTTGTGGCGGCCAGAAGATGGCGCCACATGTAAAGAAATTGTCACCGCTAGATGGTGCCCATAAGCAACAAGTCACTTTGATAGTCACCACAAGCGAATTATCGTAGTTCACTTATCCCTATATANTGATAGTGCAACCTGGTAGTAGTAGAGTGAAGTCGCTGGGTGATCTGCTGTTACTATGGTTGCAATTTATATAGTTGAAGGTGGTGACTAGAGGAAGCAAAGAGTGCGTGCAGTCAGTGATGGATCTCTATTGCTGCTGGTTGCTTTCCTGTTACTTAATGCCCCCAATTGTCATCTTTCTCTTGTGCTTGCCTCAGTAGTTCAAGGCGATGCAGTCAACTACAACAGTTTACACCCAATAAGACTATGCCTGGTGACAGAAGCAGCATAGCCTACTCATAGCTTCACATTGTGTTAGTCTTACGTTTGCTTGGGGTTACTGTAGGCTACTATATAAGCATTTTTGCTTTTATGATCAGGGTTTAACCGTTGCTGGGGTTTCATAGCCAAGCTCAAACGTTGCAAGGGAAATTCGAAATTCAAAACAGCCTCAAAGTTATTAGGTGTTGTTTAGGTAGTCCCAGCAAAAGTGGCTAGGCCCACCCACATCTGGTGGCGAGCCTGGCCCAACCATTCCTAACAAAGTTAAAGTTGCATTCCTGCTCAGGCCCCACGAGAGGGGGTGCAGCCAATGCGCCGCTCCGGGGCCCACAAGAGTCTAGGGGCCCATGAACCTCAATGTTCAAAATGGAAAAGGTCAATTATGCACAAAGTTTTTATTGTTATAATTTTATTCATACAATCTTGTGAAAATTAATTGGCGAAAGTTGTGGTTTTAGTCGATATACAATGTACCGCCATTTCTTTTGATGTGTGGTTGGG
>JGI24159J19872_10012463_pt1 | contig 11081 bp, 8 predicted proteins | sample Ectturendosymbi4_FD_19872 | JGI IMG/M metagenome (IMG submission 19872)
AGCAGACACAACCTAGTTAGTAGTTGTGTTAATAATGGGAGTATGTACAATAGGGTTAAAAGTATGGAATAAAGATGGCTATGGGAGGAGGGAGAAATTTCGGTACTGTTCTAAAGATTTTTGGAGTTGCATTTGTGAGAGCTCTGCACAAAATTAAGGTCTGGTTATATTTGTTTTCGGGTGTCTCTGATAGTGATAACCTCAATGAAAACAACCATTAAACGTTTTATATTTTCTGAAAAGCATTGAAATATGTTGACTGTTTTTGAACATGTCTAGTTTATATTACATCTCATCCTTTCTTTGCTTTATATAATTGTTTGTGTATTGATGAAATTATGTGGAGTAATTCAAAGGAACTTTCTTTAAATTATATTATTTCTACTAAAAAAAGTCTTTGAAGCAAAATCAACATCGGCATCAAACAGAGCCTCACAGTCCGAAACAATCACAAGAAACTTGGCCAAAACATCAAACCATTGTGGCAGCTTGGAATAGCTTCTTTAAAATTTCTGTATATATAAAAGAGCTCTTTTCACTTTGTCTTTGAAGATGTATAAAAGTTTTTCACCTGAAATTGGTTATATCTTGGTCTTTTTGTAGCAAAGGGCAATGTGAAATATCCAAATAACCATATCCGGTTTTCATGTTGGAAGGACGAAAAAAAACGTGTCAGACGAAATTACAGTCGATTTGAATTTTTAGCTGAGCACCACAGCGGAAAATATCGTTAAAAAAACAAGTAATGAACTAGACTACTTGTTACTACAAGTCAAGGTTAGGGTTGGTTGTTTTTTTAACGATATTTTCTGTTGTGGTGGCGGCTAAAAATTGACCAAAATTACAGACGTCTGCAAAATATGTGACCAATTCTTATATGTCATGTGTTTCTGGTTTCCAAAACTTTTTAACAAAGAAAGTCCATTGAAAGCATCCCCAACAAATTGTGAAAACATACACACTGATCTGATTGCACAAAAGTGCCATCTTTATTAGCAAAGCCAAAGCAACCATCATGAAGGCCTAATCAACAATCCCTCGCAAACTAATACTTGTAGATTCTTCCCTTTTGACCAGCTTCACTATACTGCTGTTGTCACAAACTCAGTGCTATATGTGGGACAAAGCATGGGTAGTGGAACCTTCTTCAAGGTCAGGGGGCATAAGTGCACGTCAAAAAATGTAGAAAATTTTGTGGTTTGAATTGGCAACTGTGATATCACAAGCATTGAAGTATGATGTCATTACTTATAAACCATATGAAGGTCTAACTTCAGTATTTTAGACAAAATTTCACCACTATGAAAACGTATCAGTTAACCACCTGAAATTCCAATAAGATGTTACGAGGGCGGCCCAGGTTAACAGCATCACTTGGACTCATCATACAATTTATTCTGACTGACTAAAAGCGTACAACGCTTGTGTTGCTGAAGTTCGCATTTGTTCTCATTGTGGCTGACAGTATCGTTGCTCTGTGATGTTACTAATTACGTAACAATAAATGAGAAGTTCCCATTAAAACTTCTACATTGTTGAGTAACGTACATCATAGAGCAATGATAATGCCAGTAAGCCCTCTACGTACTAGGCTCTTTCATACTAGCCCCAGTTGCTGAACAGTGTATTATTCGTTTAAAATTATTCTTGAAATGGGAACTGTCCATGGATTGGACTTTAAAACCAAGGTCTTATACAAATCCATTGCTTGAAAAAACGTTCCGTCTAATAAGAATTCTGTTTTAAAAAATAGTTAATTGCATAAGGTAGTTCGGGCTCAAATTGATGAACTTGTGTAAAGCGTGAGCGAACGAATTCGAGAGAGCACCTATTATGAACGATATTGTTTTATTCAGGTCACCTGCAATATGAATGTGAAAGGCTAGACTTGAAATGAAAATATATGAACAGTGACAAGGCACAAAGAAAAAAGCCTGAATTAACAACATAGTGTAGTGGGACTGGACCTTGGGTCGTGGCACGAATATACGAAGTGAACAGCTTGCGTTAGATAAAAAACATAATCGAAGACTTTACAAAGACTTGGGCTAAACCTGAGGGCCCTGTCTACCAGAGTCACCACTTGCCTGTTAAAAACACCAAGAACACAGCTTAAAAACAGGCAAATATGACATAGCATTGATACTTGTTTTAAGCAAATACAAAATAACAACTTTTCCACATCTTGAACACAGAAGTAACACATGACTGAATACTCATTCTACAAAGGTATTAGATACCGGAATGCAAAAATGTGACAAAGCATATGTAGCAACTGGCAAGTTGTCTGTAAGGATGCCAATTGTGTTGCTAATGCAGAAATAAAATATAGCTATTTAGTGTTGCCAATGCAAAAAACAAGCAATTGAAATTGAGCTGTCAAATATTTCATTTTGTGTACAAGATTCAGCAAAATTTCACTATTTAGATGGTGTCAAAACACTTGAAATTACACCAATTATTAATGGTGTGGCACGAACTTTTTCCTACACACAAGCATGGGTGTCAGAAAGGGCTCATGAATTTGGAAATTTCAGCAAAAAAGGTTGTTTTCTTAGTTTCAAGTAGTAGAAACAAAATTTCACCACTTTTTGCCCCACCCTAGAAAAACGTTTGGAAAAATCCACTGGTGGCCCCCACTGCAAAAAATCTTTCCAATGCCAATGCACGCAAGCATGTAAAATTATACCATATGTGTAAAAAATTGTGTTGTATTACACTACCTAGCAACACTGTTGAACAACACCAATGAGGTATGCAAGCCGTATCATGATGACAGACTGTGCATGGTGTGTTCTACCAAAGAAATGCCAAATCTTGCCAAATTCACTGCCAAATTACAATGAATATATTACCAGGGTTTTTTTTAAGGAAAATGTTAGGGACCCGGTATGGATCTGTATGGACCTGATTTCTTCGGGGATTCAATTTTCTCTGAGTTTACGGACCCAATCATATTTTTTTCTGATTCTAAGGACCTGATTTGAAATTCTAGGGACCCGAATCGGGTCCCTAAAACGTCTTAAAAAAATCCTGATATTACAAATAATATTGACAAAATACTGCCAAACATCTGCAACATATTTTTCATTTGACGATGTACTTAAACAATGGACCCAATACTAATTGTGTTACTTAAACTTATTTGGGAAAAATTAGACATTTAAAAGTGGACGGGCCAGGCCCTACCAGAAATAAAAGTTGAGAGCATAGGCCCATGCGGCCCCTTGGTTCCACCACCTATGGCACAAAGCCAGATACAGTTTTTAGTCCTTCAAAAGTAAAAAACAGATAGTCATTCAGATACTACTTTGACAAAATTGATGGCTCTTTCATTGCTTGTAATTCTTACTTTGTTTCCTCACTGACTTGTTACTTTGACATTTGTATGTGTTGCTGTTACAGCTCTCACATGTTATTAAAAATTGTAGAAATTTTTTCTCAGTTATTTAAGATTTTGTTAAAGCATTTGAGTAGATTAATATCTGGACCTATTTGTTGGTTAAGGTGTGCAGCAACTTACTGAAACAGTTTAAGTGGAATCTGTAGCCAAAACCTTTGTTTTTCACTTCTAATGCATCTTATTTGTCCACAGTTACAAGTGCCATAAAAATCACTTAAAGTTCATTTGTTAAAAACACTTTTAGTGAAGTGTGGGAGCCGGGGTATGATCTAGTCATATTTGAAATCAGCCTAAAACCAGCAGTTGTCAGTTGCCTTACCAATGCCATAGCTCCTCCGCCGATTGCGTTAGAGAGCTGTTTAAGCGCTCAAACAGATTAGACAGTCTTCTAGTCTGCACTCGAAAAAAATTTTTTTGGTTAGGGGTTGTGGATTTTTTGTGAGTGACGTCATAAGTGAAGTAGTTTTTGAGCCATTTTGGCTCATGTTACCTGGCCTAGGGCCCAACCACTAGGCCAAAGTATTTTGCTAAAGTTTTCATTAGAAACTAGGCTTGAGTCTGAGTCTTTTGAGCCTTTGATTGACTTTCTAGCATTTCTGGTTCAAAAGTTATAATCTAAAATTAACACATTAACTTTTTGGCGTCCGGATGCTTTTGGGGATTTTTGGAAAAACAAACACCTAAACGCACGTGGCTTTGCGCGGGAATATCTCTGCTCCTGTTCGGGTTACAGACCTACTCAAAGTGTCAAAAGATGTGGCAAGTCTTCTAATCTGCACTCGAAAAAAAATTTTTTTGCTTGGGGAGTGTGGGTTTTTTGTGAGTGACGTCATAAGTGGAGGACTTTTAGGCCACCTTGGCCCACTTTGCCTGGCCCTGGGTGCCAACCGTCAAAGTGTTAAATAATTATCTAATTGACTAATTAGTCAAATATTTTTATTACTTTTGTTCATAACTTTTGAACCCGAAACCCCAGGAGGTCATCCAAAGTTCTAAACACTCAGATTGTAGCCTAGTTTCCAATAAAAACTTCAGTGAAATACTACCATCCTGCGGTTTGGGCCTAGGGCCAGGTAAAGTGGGCCAAGGTGACTTAAAAGTCCTCCACTTATGATGTCACTCATAAAAAACCTGTACCTCCCAACTAAAAATTTTTTTCGAGTGCAAAGTACAAGACGTGCCGAGTCTTTGAGCCTTATATCGGGTCTGTAGCGCTTACCAGACCAGAGAAATTCCCGCACAAAGCCACGTGCGATGCAGCTGTTTTTTCGCGAACCGCTTGAATTAACCTCCTTGTGGGTCACTGCTCATAATAAAGAAGAAAATCTGGAATCGCTTGAGGGTCACTGCTCATGTAAAAGAAGAAAATCTGCTTCTGTCCATCATGCATATTGTAAAAGAATCGTCGCTAGCATTAAATTTGTAATTCTTTTTCGAGAAAAAAAGTTGAAGCCATTTTCTGTCTCAATTAAAGCGATTAAACTTCACAGTACTTTCCCAACTTTTACTACTCTCAACTTTATGCCTCAACACTGACATTAATCATATCCTTAAACCAAATGTAAGATGAAAATATGATTTAACACTTTTGGTGCTGGGTGTGTGGTGAAAAAAATGCAAAGTATAACGAGCTATTTTCACAATTTTTCCATAATTTTACTTGTCACCTAAACCAGGGGTCGGCAAACACCAGGCCACGGACTGGTGCAGATTTGTGAAGAAATTGTTAGCAGACCATGCAGAACCAAGATCAAATTGGTCCAAAAGTGACAGGAATGACTGACATAAGGAACACATTGCAGGTGCCAATGACCAACATAATCCTTACAGGTTGGAGCATCTTATTGCAGCAAAGCAAGCCCAGATCTTTTATTACTAAATCAGTGTGGTGATGAGTTATGAGTTGCGATAAATTTGCTTGTGCCACACATTATTTTGAGGGCCGGTCTGCAAAATAATGCCAAAATGCAAAATAATGCCAAAATGCCGGTCCACAGTGCGAAAAATGACCCCTGCCCTAAACAGTGTAACTGAAATACAGACAAGCATGAAAGAGTATTGGTAAAAAAATAAAACGCATCCTTTCTTGGCCTACCTGCCTGCAACACTCTGATACATTTCTACAATGATCATCAGTACCATGATAGCTTCACGAACACATCAACACGTCTGATATGGTCATGTTGGAAAAACACTGTTTCCAAGCAACCATTTTTCAAGTAACAGTACTACTTCAAACTACCTGAATCCATTCACCATGAAATAAATAAACGGTACCATCACGCGCACAACTATTTGTAAAACATAATATAGACAACTTTTCTTGCCATGCTAACTGTCTGAAACATGCTAACATGTTTAACAAAAGCTTTACTCATGTGAACTTTGCACCCTAGTGCCGCCACCTTTAGAAAAAAAAAATTATTGCTTTTTCTAAACCAATCTTTTTCAAATAATCTGACCTTTTCTCCTGACAGTCTACATACATACATGTACATGCTTAAAACGAAAATTTGGCCAGACACGTATTAGTAGTTTGGTACCCAGTATTACCTGTGCTATTTGGCTAAAAATGTGGACTGGTATCGAAAGTGATAATATCAGTGTTGCTCTTCACTTTTCAGTGGTGATTGACGACAAGCTCTAATGTATCAATATTAGGTAAAACTTATTTTTTCATCGAGACATTTCGGTCATTTGTCCCATAATAGTATTAAAACCCACAATAACACTATTCACTAGCCTTCTTTTTTGAATATTGTGGCCGAATTAACTTAATTTTTTCCGTCAGTTCAAACCCAGGATAAAACACAATGTTTTTTTTATCTGCTTCTGATTTTTTAAGATTTCTTTCAAAACTTTTCTCAAAGCTAAATTATTTTCCATCAGACAAAATCCTAAGTCTGGCTTAGGGTTCATTTTGCAGTCAACCAAAATTTAGCTTCAAGAACTCTTATCTGATACCAAGTCTTTTGTCTGCAACACTTCTGATCAAGTCGCAACCTGCTCAAAGATTACAAATCATGTCAGATGTAAAAGTGCTACCCAACCATTTGATAGCAAATGTAAAAACTCCCTCTCACTTATTCACAGCTATATGTATAATGTGGCCATGTGTTCTGTGACTCCTTTCTATAAAATGTTACTTAAAAATGCAGAATTGTGCTTCATGTGAAGTGAAAGATTCATTACCATTTCTAAGAAAATGACACATCTAAAACTGTGACTGGCTTGCAATGACAGTAAAGAAAACTATAATTTCATGAACACTTATCATGAAAGTCAAACATACCAGTTGATTTGAAATGCAATAAAATTTTCAGCAAATGAACTGATGAAAGATTTTGTGACATAATTACAGTTGTACGAAGGTAAATTTGAAAAACACTGCTAACACTTTCATAGCCAGGTTAGTTCAAGTGGTTCGTGCAAAAACAGCTGGATCGCACGTGGCTTTGCGTGGGAATTTCTCCAGTCCGGTAAGCGCTACAGACCTGGTCAAAAGCTCAAAAGACTCGACAAGTCTTGTACTTTGCACTCGAAAAACATTTTTTGCTTGGGGGATGCTGATTTGTTGTGAATGACATCATAAGTAAAGGACTTTTAGGCCACCTTGGCCCACTTCACCTGGCCCTGGGCCCAAACCACTAGATGGTAGTATTTCGCTGAAGTTTTTATTGGAAACTAGGCTACAATCAGAGTCTTTTGATACTTTGGATGAACTGCTGGGATTTCAGGTTCAGAAGTTATGATCTAAAGCAGGGGTTCTCAACTGGGGGAAATTCTCCACCAGGGGAGCATTTTGTATTTAGGATTTTGTTTAAAATGTAATATAGTTTAACTTACCAGTTGTGAAGAGTTTAGTTTCTCTTCTTAGTGTACTGATGTAGAAGTGTTCTTCACAAACTAAATTTGTAAGGGGGGGATTTTATCTGTGAATAACAGTTAAAGGGGTGCATGGGATAAAAAAGGTTGAGAACCACTGATCTAAAGTAATAAAAAAATTTGACTAATTAATTTTATAATTAATTAATTTGTTCATTTTAGATCATAACTTTTCAACCAGAAATGCTAGAAAGTCTATCAAAGGCTCAAAAGACTTGGACTTGAGCCTAGTTTCCAATGAAAACTTCAGCGAAATACTTTGGCCTAGCAGTTGGGCCCTAGGCCAGGTAACATGAGCCAAAATGGCTTAAAAACTACTTCACTTATGACGTCAGTCACAAAAAATCTGCAACCCCCAACCAAAAAATTTTTTTTCGAGTGCAGACTAGAAGACTTGGCCGGTCTGTTTAAGGGTTTGAACAGCTCTCTAGCGCAATTGGCGGAGGAGCTGTGGCGTTGGCAAGGCAACTGACAACTGCTGTTTTTTGGTTGAAAGTATGAATGTATCGTACCCCAGCTCTCAAAGTGTTGTTGAAACCTTTGGATTTACCTTTAAGACTTGAGTGAGTCACTTTTTTACCATCAGTCTGCAACTCCATAACTCGACAGGCGATTGAGCTAGAGATCTGTTCAAACGAACAGCTTGATAATCTATTCTGTTTAGGTGTGTCTCATTTTACATTTGGGATGGCAGACTCTGACTTTAATGATGGCCTAGGTTTGGGTCGTGGGCATGGTGGAACTGCCATATCTGTTGGTTTAAAAATCTTAAGGCTTCATTTTCAAATTGTGATTGCTTTATAATAGGCTTAAGAATGATTAAAAGAAATCAGAGTTGTGTTTAATTAATGTGTACCTGCCATACTGCAGTAGAGCTAATACTGGTGACTTTTTAGCATACTTGGGTAAGATGAAACGATTGTGATGAGCTGCCATGCCCAAATATTTGCTTTGTGAGGGACATCAGTGCTGGGGTTATGAATGCATTTGGAGCTTTGTTAGAAGATTTTTGTGTGGAAAATGATTTCGATTATGCACTACTAGCCCAGGACAAATTTACAACGCTAGTGGTGCACATTTCACATCTTCTTAGATAGACCATTTTGTCTCGTCATTTGCAGTGCATCAAGCAATGCTTGATATGGAAGTGCTATAGTTGTGCATAGTTACTGATCACTGAGCTATAGGAGTCACCATTCAGTGTTCCCACCATCCTGGATTTGATGATGAGGAATTAGAGCTCCAGCCATGTTGAATTGACTGGCTTAAGGTTACTCCTCAGGAAAGAGAGGATTTCCAACAATGGAAGTAAAAACCTACTTGATAAGCTGCAATTAGTCACAGAGGCTACACTGTCAAAATTTTAATTATACAGGTGAGAAACATCTGGAAGAGATATAAAATTTGTATGCAGAGCTGTGGCATAGCCTTGTGGCTATGGGTTAACTGCAATAGAACAAAGACTGGTGGTATATACAGAAACATGGTTAAGACAAAAAAGGATTTCAATTATTCACTGCAGAAATGCCACGAAGATGTTGAAATACACAAGGCCAATGGCCTAGCAGATGCACTGCAAGCTGATAAAACCAGACATTTGGCAGAAGGTTAAGAACAAAACAGATAACCATCACTACCAACATAGGTGGGTGGGATAAATGGTGACTATTTCAAGGGAATGTTAAATTCTGAAAACTCTGCCAGTGAGTCTGCAGAATTTGTGGAACATAGCATAGACTGCAAGAATTGTCTGGGTCCTGAAATGGCCATGTGTTCTGTTGTTTCATTGACATAACTTCTTCTAAAGCTGTCCTTGAACAAGGCACCAGGGCCTGATTTTATTTCTGCAGAGCACTTGCTGTATGCAGGTGAATCTTTGTGTTTTCTTCTCTGAACTGTTTAATATGTGCATTGTTCATGGGTATGTACCAAATTCCTGTTTAAACACAACAATAGTTCCCATATGCAAAAAAGAGCACTTGCTGTATGCAGGTGAATCTCTTTGCTTTTTTCTCAATGTACTTTTTAATATGTGCATTGTTCGTAATTTTGTACCTAGTTCCTGTTTTAACACAACAATAGTTCTCATATGCAAAAAACAAGAATGGGAATATGACTGACACATCAAATTACAGACCTGTGGCAATTGCCGCAGTCGCGTCAAAACTACTTGAACACTTCAAATTATCTTGTGCATCTCTCCTTCCCTTGGAACAACAGATAATCAATTTGGTTTAAGGCTGGACATGGTACTGATCAGTGTATATTTTTGTTGAAGCAAACTGCTTCATACTTTGTAACCCATGGTTCATTAGTGCATACTGCTCTTTTAGATGCCTTGAAAGCATTCAATCGTGTATTGCACATGAAATTATTTGAGAAATTAATTCAGAGAAAGGTACCAATGTGTTTTGTGCAGCTACTGAAACATTGGTACAAAGAACAAATGATGCAAATAAAATGGGGCAAGCATTTGTCTGAACCATTTCTTGTTACTAATGGGGTTAGACAAATGGGAGTATTGAGTCCATACTTGTTTGCTGTATATTTAGATGATCCATCAATTGAACTAAACAACATTAAAGCTGGGTGTTAAATTGGTGAAGTACTATTGAAACACCTAATGCTTACTGATGATGTTTGTGTGTTTTGTCCAAGTGTATGTGGGTTGCAAAGTATACTTGATATGTGTCAGGCTATGCAGAATTGCATGGGATTATTTTCTACTGCAACAAAACTGTTTGTATGACGTTTAGGGCTAAGAGTGCAAAAAGCACAGTCATTCCATTGTTGCAATTGGGTGGTCAAAGCATAAAATCTGTTACCCAATACAAATATCTGGTGATTGTATTTGATACTGAGCTCTCAGATGACAAAGGCATTCAGAGACAACTGCGATATCAATATTGTGTAGCAAACAAGCTGCGAGCCACTTTTTCCCAATGTTCAAATGCATTTAAAAATGTACTTTTTGTTCCGTTTGTATGCCCATGTATGCATCACAAATATGGTGTAATTTCAGGAAGTCATGCATGTAGAGTGCGTGTGGCCTATTATTTTGGGTGCAGGGCTCTGTACAACCTGCCATGGCCAGCAAGTATTATTAGTCATTAGGTTCAATGCAACATTCCTATCTTTAAGGCCTTATTGCACAAAAATGTGTACATGTTTCTTAAAAGATGTAGAAAAGTCTAACAATGTATGGTTGCANGCTTTGATGCAGTCGGGTTATTTATATTCGTCCTTATTCTTTGAACACTGCAATTGCCTTTTTTTGACTGAGTGCTCTGACATTATAGTGTTTGTTCATTTAAGGGTGTGTCATGCTACAACAAATTCGTCCTTTACCTGGCCTTGGCCAGTGTTGAACCCAGCATCCTACTCTGGAGTTGTGTTAAGAAAGTGTCTGTAACCCTGTGGTTGTGCCTCAAATGCCATTGTAATACATTTTGTTGTGTTTATTCTTATCAATCTGTGTTGTGCAGACGGTATGTGCTTGTACTATGGACTTTGTGTCTGATTGCAAAATCAAATTAAATTAAAAAATCTTTCGAGGATCGGAAGAAGATGCAGCACACCAGTATGTTGTTAATTCATAATTCTCAAATGTAGTCTTCATAGATGAGTCATTTTTTAAATCAATGAATTCCTCTTGAAGATTCATAGGCAGCTTGATGAGATGATGATGCTGAACATATTTCTGACTGCATTGAGCTTCTCACTCATATCTATGTGCTCTGGACAATGGTGGTGCTTCTCACTCATATCTATGTGCTCTGGACAATGGTGGTTT
>JGI24159J19872_10012464_pt1 | contig 11080 bp, 7 predicted proteins | sample Ectturendosymbi4_FD_19872 | JGI IMG/M metagenome (IMG submission 19872)
TGAAACGTACATGGAAAAAATCACTGCAGATAATATTGTGATCGCACTGGGATATCCCACTGTCAAACTGTACAGTTATTGCTGGATCAGTGCTCAACACCCAACGAGAATACCAGCTGTAATTTTACCTTTGGCTTGCTTTTGGCTTTTTAACTTTTTCGTGACAGTCAAAGCCGTGCTTCTGGTAGCACGACTCAAAAGGCAGGAAAAGTCATTTCAGCCGCGATGCTCATTGCAAAGAGACAAAAGTTTGTCGGTTAAGTCTCGCTTGAACTTTGCAGTAAGCGCTGTCAGAGCCCTACTCCTGCTACTCCCCACACTGGGAATACCCTGGATTTTCGGTTTTTTATCAGGTACGAATTTCAATATCTAACTTGAGTAATGGGCCCCAGTTTCCTAGTATAGCTATAAAACACGAAATGTAGAATATTTACGTTGAGCAATTTGCTTTCTCAATGCAGCAGTAGCATTTCGGTTTCTGTTGCCTTCTGCTTAGGGAAAGTTGAAACGCGCATCAACACGTTGCACCTTTTATTGTCGTTTTCCTGTCTGCTTTCAGACAGTCGCACTTCACGAACAAATCTATTTTGTGCTTCGGTTTTCTACAACAAAAATGGAAGCATGAAATTAATGCATCCTTTACTAACGTAATTTAGCAGAAATCAGTGAATCTCGTTTAAACGTTTGTTCTCCTCTAACAGAAACCAGAAAGAGGACGTGATAAATTTCAAGTACTGTACTACAGCCGTTAAGTTTATTAAAAGTGTAAGTTTTGTGCAAATTGTGATAAAAGTATGAAACTTTCTATGGTCAATCTACATGGCATAAAACTTATTTTTTGATGTGGAATTATCTTGGATTCGACCCTTGACGACTTTGAGAGGTCAATAGCCTTGGTCTACCAAAACATATCATTTAGCGCTAAATGTCGCAAAATATCGTAACACTTTCACCAATAAGCCAAACAAAAGTTATTTTTGTGTATTTTTGTTGCGTTTTCGTGTGCTTCAAATGATTTATTATATGTGCCATGCTCTAAATCAGTAGCGACTCTGACACTCGGGCTCTTCGGGCTAAGCCCGAGTTTTAGGTTTCGCATATAGCGAGTCGAGCTGTGCCAGAAGGGGTGCACTGGACGATGCAAATGTTTTAAAGCAGCCCTCAAGTGCACTCCTCTTTGCTCATGTACTGGAGATTTGTCAGCAATAAGTTATGGTGTTCAAGATATATTGCAACTGTACCCAGTGGTGTAGGAGGCGGGGGTGCAAGTGCACCACCAAAATTTTGATTAGGTGAAAATCCAGAAAATCTGTTTGTATGTACTATACCCATCCAGATCTTTCATTGATATGCTGTTTGCCATGGTTTATGCTAAATTGTTTAAGATGTGCAATACAACTTAGCAATAAATGGTATGTTTTAGTCGTCCAACGTCATTGACCTCTCAAAGTTCCCTAAATTAGCCCGAAAATCTTTTATGCGACAAACTTTCTCCCAACAAATTTTCGGTATCTATTCGTACGTTATATTTTCCTCTACCAAGTTGCCATACTTGAGAACAGAAAATTCGGTACTTCAAATTTTGTTTTTAATAAACCAAGTGAAAAAATACGCTGGGCTGTGCAACATGGTCAGAAGTCAGCTGGATCAGTACTCAGTGCACCTGAGCATCTGCCTCACAGTTTGGAATTTTGGCGTTCACACATTCCAGCTTTTTTGTCAGCAAGAAACCTCACACCTAGCTGAGGTAGGCCTGAAGCTCCTTCCTTCTCTGAAGACATACATGTGGAATGTATCATATTATTTATTATTATGACTAATTATTTGTATTGTGACTCTGTTCAACTGTACATATATGCAACAAAATGTATGGCAAAATTTGTTCATCCAAACACTGTACAGGGTAGTTAAAATTGAAAAAAAAGCTTTTCTGTACTTGCCTGGCATGGACTCTACTGTTAGATGCCTTAAAGTGTACTCGGTTCACTTAGTGTACAATTGATAAAGCACAAAAATGAAATGCTTTCTTTAGCTAAAATTTTCAAGTGAGTCAGTTGCTTATCAACTTTAACTAACTAAAATACCAAGTTATTAGAAACAGTTTGTTGATGTTACAGTATATATTATCTTTCGTGTGTTTTCTGCGACACAAATCAATACGTTTGGGTTTTCTACGACACAAATCAAAAAGTTTGGGTGCTCACTTACGTCTTACACGCTCTGCATCCCCAGCTCCTACACCACTATCACAGGTCAAATCCAAGATGGCACCATATCTCAAAATAAACTTTATGATATATAGAATGGTTCGGAAAATTTCATGCTTTTATCACAGTTGCGCTATAGGCTTGATAACAGCTGTACTACTGTTGCCCTCAAATAAGACGAAAGCTCTTTGTGTGCTAGATACAGTGCAATCGCGCCCGAGAAAACACTGCGCACCGTTAATGCTACCATTTGCTGCCATTGCCCGGCCAGTCGGTTGGCGACGATCAAGTCATTGCATATGTGATCAAGCGCGAACGCAGGTACAAGATACGTACAAGAGACGCACGCATAAGTACATACGAACAGTGCACAAGAGCACACACACAACGATGCTTGTTCAGGGTGATACAGAGGTTGCCGGTATACCTCAGCCGTACGCGCTTTACCATCCATGAAGGGGTGTTTTGTTGACAAGGCAAGTCAAGACGAATTGACAGGGAAGATCTTCACGGAAGGTTGCAAATGTCACGTCCAACTGACGAGTCTTTTCTCGCAGCTTTCTTTGCACTGTACGCCAGGCAAGAAGGCTACAATACCAATTTACAAGGTCTTGCTGAGTCCCGACCTAGGGAAGATCGAGCTCCAGACTTCCAGCAGGCTACTGTTGCAACCTCTCCGGTGGTGTTGCGTTGATTGTGTGATTCACTACGAACGGCATGTGCGCGAAGAACAAAAATATATATGCGTGGAGCGAGCAAGCAATAGCAAGAGAGATTGCGACGCATGATCTTTATTGTTGCTTGCTGCCACGGTGCGAAGCTTTGCGCACATGCCGCTCGGGATTTCCGATCGCAACAAAATGATGCTGTGACCAGGATATGGAGGTCATGCCGAGTTCAGCCTTCACACAAAGAACGTGCGATCGGTGTGGTTCGTTGCAAAAAGGAGGGGATGTTGTTGCAACCTCTCCGGTGGTTTTGCGTTGATTGTATAATTCACCACGAAAGGGATGTGCGCGAAGAACAAATATATATATGCGCGGAGCGAGCAAGCAATAGTATAAGAGATTGCGCTCTTTATTGTTGCTTGCTCCCACTGTGCGAAGCTTTGCGCACATGCCGCTCGGGATTTCCGATAGCAACACTACCATCACTGCACAGGAATTTCGCGCAAATCAAACAGCAAGGGGCAACAAATAAATGTACTCCCGAACCAGCGCTAACTTGCTTGATGCTTCAACACTTGACTGGTTCGGATAATATCTTTGTAGTGAAGTACTCCACGCTTTGTAACAATACTTGTTTCATACATTTCTTAGAACCATAATTTTTAACTTTGGGTGCTATACCTAGGATTTGCGCATATGCGCGCTCTTCAAATTCTAACGCCTTTGTCAAATGACGTTTGCGCTTTTGCCATACAACACTATATGGATTTTAGACAGAATTTTCATATTTACATATAAAAATCCAACCCTTGCTGTAGAAAAGTCTCAGTGTTGCATCATGAAGAAAATTGATTTTTGCAACAGAAAAACATTTATTTCAATACGTCACAATAGAAACTAAAATAAGATTTCCTTAAAATTCATAACTTTATAGAGACTTCAAAAAACGTTTTGTACCAACATTTTTTGGGAAAAAATACGCTAACGTTTCAGTTCATTTTGCCCAGTCAAACAATTTTCCTGGCAATTCTCTAGGCGTCATTGAAATTGATGGCTTTCAAATTTTCTCATCAGTAAAATTCTTAATTAAATTTTCATGAACCGCAACCTCACTGACAACACGTTCTCACCTTGATTTGTTACCCTAGCTTTTTTACCAATATGTACAAAAATTNCCAAAATGCTTTTGTTGCAGCTTTTAAGCCTTTTGTGGCACGTCCAGCTACCAGAGGCAGTAACCTTACTGAAACTCACTCCTTGCAAACAGCTACTAAATCGCCGTTTTATCTTCAGAAATATGTTTGCAGAAAAACGTTGACCCAATCTAAACTTGTTTAGGTGTACCTGCACAGCCATGTGCAACTTTGCAATCTGTCACACGCTGGTAACTTAAATAAACTGACCATTGATCTTCCGTGTCAGTTCGTCAACTACCTGTGGCTGGGTAACTTGTGTTGTGGAGATCGTTAAATAGACCAGTCCAGTGCCGATCGACCTAAGCTCCACAGGACTGCGTTTTCGTCTAGTGGTTCGCCGACAAAGATAAACCATTGTTCTTTTCAGGATCTTTCGATATTCATTCATCCATATCGAGTGTAAAGGTTCAGATTCCTAATTGTAGTTCGAGTGCCTTTTCTTTCTTTTCATACTTACTACCGTAAATATTTTAAAGCCATGCTGAAAACGCATTAAATCAGAGAAAGTTAACGCATCACGTTGCGTTTTGACAGTACACGTCAGGGGCTCCCAACCTTTCTCTGACCCCTTCAAAATTTCGACAGATGAGCATGTACCCCTAAAATTTCTTATGACAAAAAAACTGAGCAAAATAAGAACAATCCACTGAATTTTTAATAGAAATTTCGTTTTTTACAACTATAAAGATAGACTTCGTTTTTAGGTCTCAAAGTTAATATTTTCAACAATAAGTATACAATGATATTTAAAAATAATATTCACTGATATATGTATAAATATTTGAAAATAAATTGTACATAAATATATTTTCCCTTTTATTGCTTATCTTAAATGTACCCCTTCAGATAAGCAAATGTACCCCGAGTGGTCCATGTACCCCCTGGTATACGCGTTTAAGTTGATTCGATTTAAAATTTGGTAATCCAGCGTAAGCGAGCAAGTCTGTGTATAAACTCAAAACCTTTTTTCATAAATTCAATGCTTAAAAACTCACTGTTGGTCTTACTGCACTTGTAAAACAAAAATCTCTCCCTACGGACAAAGCTTGAAACCTGCATAGATCTGAGAAAATATCTACTTTATTCTGTTTGTCAGGTGTTGAAGATAGGTCGGAATCTACGGTATTCATGTACTTGCACGCAGTCATCAACGGACTTCAAGGACTCTTTCTCTTTTACATTTACTGCCCCTTGGCCAAGGATGTTCGAAAGAAGATTGCAAAAGTGACAAACGTGCGAAGTCTTCACAGTAGCTGACACGCTTGTAATTCCAGAATTCTCAAGTCACATCATTAAAACTATTTTTTCCTCTTTTGGGGACGTTTCGACGTATACAAGTATTATTTGCCAATTTCGTCATCAGCACATTATTTTAGACATTACTCATGTTTTCTATATGACACCAGCTAGTTCCATCCGTGTTTGCGTCTCAAACTTTTACCTGTTTATTCCTTTGCATATTGATTAATCATTTAAAATACCAGTTTATTACTCACGGAAGATACAATCTAAAAGTAAATCTTGGCGCGAGAAAAAGTTATCTTTGGATTTTCATACGAGCGGTCTGCCTATAGTTAGCTTTCTAAGCTTTTGCTTCAAAACTCCAAATATGTGCCCGAGTAATGAGTTTGTAATGTTCTGTCTGCAGCTCATCGGTTCAGCATTTGCAAATGTTTGTTTCGAATGGTTTGCTTCGGTCTTGGCTGATATATTTACCGCCTTTTGAAATGCTATGAAACGCTTACTGTTTACGACTGCCTACTGATTTTCTGTTAGTAATTTATGTTCTCTTGCGTCCGTCTTCAGGTTTTCTTTCCATCATATATGACTGGAGGCGCTGGGTACAAATAAAGGTATGGAGGCCCAGAGACACGCAATATCAAGCCGTGAAACTAATTTCTAACTAACTCTAATTCGATGACTCACCCGAGTGTGAATTCTAAATTTCACTAAACTTAGCACAAAATTCCAGGATGAATAAGATGTTGTTGCAGACCTCCGGGCCAGAAGAAAAAACTTTTGATTGATAAATTCAAGGAATTTCGTTGTTTGTTATTATTATCAGCCTAAGAAGTCTTGTATATTTTGAAATATTGCCACGTTTGTCCACTAAGACAATTCTTGCACTGCACTTTACTATTCGTGTGTATCAATCATGAAACTATACTTTTGCAGCAGTGAATAAACCAATGAACTTTCATAACATGTTTAGCGCAAGGCCAAGTGACCTCGCAAATTTTGCCACAGACCAGAACTTTATGCTCTACAACTCACATNATAATATCAAACTGATTGCCAANTTTAGACGAACCNCAACTCTAAGGTAGACTAACTAAAAATGTGTCGAATATTCTCAGAAGAGAGCNTCCTTTCAATTTAAAGTGTTATTTTCTNATCTTCTGGATATCTGCGGGGTTACATAGGTTCGCGGTGAACGTTTTATGGGTGGGGCAACCACGGGCCGCATGGGCCTAGGCCTCCCCACTTTTTTCTGCTGGGCCTGGTCCCCACTCTCAAATTTCGAATTTTGCCTAAACAATTTTAAGTAACCCAATTAGTATTGGGTCTTGGGTCCATTGTTAAAGTAAATCGTTTAATTAAAAAAATTTTGCAGGATTTTGGCAATATAATTTGTAATATATTATTTGTAATTTCGCAGTATTTTGTAAATGTTTTCCAGAATACACCGTGCACAATCTGGCCACACTGCTCGGGCTTGCTTACTGCATTGGTGTTGTTGAACAGTGTTGTCTGATGGCATAATACTACACCATTTTTTACGAAAATGAGGAACTTTACATGCTTGTGTGTGGAAAAAATTTCGTGCGACATAATTGAAAAATTGGTGCAATTTGAAGGGTATAACACCATTCTAAATAGTAAAATTTTCCTGAATCTTATACGCAAAATGAAAGATTTGACAGATCACCTTAAATGGTGTTTTAGTTTTTGCATTGGCAACACTAAATAGCTATATTTCATTTTTGCATTGGCAAAGCAATTGGCACCCTTGCAGACAACTTGCTACATGTGCTTTGTCTTGTCTGTGCATTCCGGTATCTAAAATTACATGACGACATAGATGTCGATGCCCTTGAAATTGAACCAAAACTATTGAAGAACATATCATTGTCTTTTGTACTTGATACCTTCGAAACTATATGCGATGTCAGCAAAGCTCTCACCTCTGCTCTGAAGGGAATTTACAGGACTGTTGCGGCTGTACCTGACAGTAGCAATGTCAAAATGCTACAGCAGAAGAACAGAGCGGTCGTTTTAGTGCCTTCAATGGCTGAAGAACTACATGAAAAACAAATTTACCCAAGAGCACTTGAACCACAGGATGTTTTTGCACATTCACAAACACGTAATAGATCAGGGCGATCTCATTACAATACTGCAAAAATTCATAACAGTAAATGATCGCAGAATTAATTAAGTTACTTACTTGTGAAGGAATTTTGTGTGAGACTAAGAACAACTAGTTACATTTACAAAGCTGTATGCAGTGGCGTAGCAGCATAGCTTGCCGCCCCTGGCTTTCAAAGATTCTGCTACCCCAACATCCTCGGAATCCAGTGTAGCTTAAAACTACGTTGGTCAGCATCACCGCTAAAATATTTTCATGAACGTTGCTCGCAGTGCAAAAATCTAAATGCGTGTTTGTATGCTGATGAGGGAAGAATGTCATTGCAATAAGTACATTTCAACCGGTTTACTAACTTTTTGCAAAGCATGATATACAATAGAAGCTTAACGAACGATCAATATCACATTTCGTGAAACAGGAGTGAAAAGATGTCAGCTATACATCTTCCAGCCACCTCGACCGCAACACTAAGCATATGTGACGAGGTTAAAAAAATGCATGCATGTAATTTTTTAATCACTGACATTTCAAAAATCAACTAGTCGAGCTTTCACTGAAGAAAAACCCGAAATTATGTCATCAAATTTCAGTTTCCCGACAAAATCATTTTCAATCGAAAGAATAAACAAAGCAGACAATCTATCCTCCCCCACTGTAGACCTTAAGTACGACTTTATCAAACTAAGCTTTGAAAAGATTCTCTCATAACTTGCAGTTTGAAACTGCGCGACAATGAGATAAAGCTTAAACTTTTCAATCTCTACTGGAAGTTCAGATAAATCAACTTCATCCGCGTTCATGTTCTTAATTTTACTCATATCAACCTCATTGTCATCGCGTTGCAACAACGCCTGGAGTTTCAAAAAGCTAAATGTTTCGTTAGATCGTTTATTCAACTTAATCTCCTTTCTCCTTCACTAAGAAATCGGTCCACAGCTTGTGACATGCGTCGTTTAATTCCTTCTAGAACAGATAAATCTTTGGTCTTGAGTTTGTTCGCCTGGCATTAGTTTCTTCCTTCTGACACGTCGCTCCTCAATTGGAACTTCTAGCTATTCACAAATCTTGAGAGCGTTATCAACTGACATGCGTAACAAGCGCATCACGTTCGTCAGTCAAGAGACAAATGCTTTCATCTTCTGGGCACAGGTCCCCAATGACAAACCTTTTTGCTGCAAACATTTTTGGGCATCGTGAGACTCTCTTAGAACCTCCTTCCAAAAATGTAAAAAGGACAGGAAAGAAACATTTTGAATCGTATCAAAAACGTCGTGAGCTTGACCTCGTGTATCGACATTTGCGTTTTGATCATTAAATTCTTCTAACGCACTCACTATTCCGTCAATGTCTAAATGTAGCGCTTTCACAGATTCGTAATGTTCACTCCATCGTGCGTTGATCACCCTGTTCACCACGATAGGTACATTCTTAAGTAGGCACGAGTAGAGACCGAAAAAAAGGGTATACCCTTTCCACAACTGTGAAAATGTTATCAGTTCGGAAGATCCCACTGCATGAACGCCTGCAAGATTGAGCGAGTGACTCCTACAAGGAACAAATATTGCTTTTGAATTTATCTCCTTTATTTTGCGTTGAACTCCAGAATGCATTCCTGACATCGTGGAAGCGTTGTCATAAGCTTGACCTCTGCGCATCATCACGTCCATGTCATCTGCCTGAAGCTCACTGAGAATAGAATTGTAATTTATTCGGCCGTTTTCTCGTGCAGTGGGAAGAAAGTAAGAAAAGACTCCTTTAAGTGCGCTTCACTTTCCCCACCTTATACGTATCTTATAAAAAAAAAGCCATCTGATCGGTATGAGAAACGTCAGGCTCAGTAGTACTGTCAATTGACTGGTTTTGTATAGTCGGAGAAAGGTATGTCGGCATGCGTTTTGTCAATGCTTGAATATCAGAAAGATGTTCGATCATGACAGGATGATATTTAGCAATTAGCTTCACAGCGTCAAGAACGTTACATTGTTTTTTTTGAATCAAAGTCTTGACGATGGCCACGAATAGAAATATTTTGTTTGCTTAGAAAAAGGATGACGTCAATTATAATATGAATAATGGCTCTCCATTTCATTTGTTCTTTATCCATGATACCCTGTATCGCTTTATCAACTGTTTGATGGATGCGAAGTTGCAGTGTGAGCTCATGCTATTTACCAAAGCAATCTTGGTGAACTCTGGAATTTTCGTCGTGTACAAACCTGGCTAAAATGCAGTAGTTGTGTGTTTTGCGTGGATGCGTTCAACATAATTACGAAGAAAAACAATTTGAATTTAGAAAACAAAGATAAAGAAACCGCGAAAAACTCTGTACTCCGAATATTTTTGGAAGTGCAGAATAGTTTCCACAACGTAGCCTATTGTTTTAGGCCAACTTTTGCCGCCCCCTGTGATTCTGCCGCCCCTGGATAAATCCAGAATGTCCAAATGGCTGCTACGCCACTGGTTGTATGGTTACCATTTGCATTGTGCTGATAACTCTTGAATATGCTCTAGGTCAGTGGTTCCCAAATTTTCAGTGTCGTGGACCCTTTTGACGATTTTTCTGAAAGCTGTAAACCCCTTTAAAAAATAAGTCAATGCTGTTACTTCTAAGTGGTCTCTACCAGAAAAGGCTATCATCTGCTTTGCGCGCCCAAAATCATGAATGTTCCATAGAACTTATCACATAAGAAATCGACATTGTTGCATAACCAACGTATGGAATTGCGTATAACAAGCGCTGTTAAGGGCGGGATAATTGCATATAATTGGCGTTAGATGAAAAAATGTGAAACGATTTTTCACCAGCAGGTATTGATGTATTCAGCAACAGTGCTGCACGATGGTGAAAAGCGCAACCAAATTTTTAAATCTTGTGATATTTGGAACAATTTGGTGGCAAAAAAGGACGCTTGGATCCAGGCGTAAGTCTGGTAAAATTTTATAGTATTTTCCAGTGCACGAAAAAAACTTTTTCAAACAAAATCCAGGTAACTTGTTCTTTTTTAACGTGGAATTTGGCAACACTGTCTCTATATTTCGCCTTCTCACTTCTCACGTAGGGCACTTCTCACACAGGGCCGAAGTCAAAATCTTAGATGCCTGGAGCCAGAGACGGAGCTTAAAATTTGAGTTTATGCTCCACAACCCTGCTCCTCAGGCGTCATTACAGATTGGCTAGCTTCGCCAGCGTGCAGGGCACGGTCACCGCGAGAAGTTGACAGAGAGTTCTTTTCCACAAAGCATGATTGCGCGACTGCTTCTCAACCTGCTTAAACTGGTTTCAATTCTGGTGCAATTCCTAACTGTAGGCCTACGCCTAAATGATATTCTACCGTGTTTCTGATTTGAGGCTGAGACATCGTCAAATCAAACAAGTGCGTTCTGGAATCCAGCCCGACATTTTCTGCCAATTTTTGTGGTCGGGAAGGTCTAGTGATGTTACAAGCAGTAATAGAGATCACATACCATGACCACTCTACTACTGCTTGGGTCGGCTGTTATTATATACTTTTGAGGTATCTTGTCTTTGTATTTGTGGTTCGTTTTCTCTTTATCAGGTGATTCCCTTGCATACGGCATGGCATAGTTTTCTGGGGATTTCCGCATGTGATGGTACATGTACCATTACACAATCAACTC
>JGI24159J19872_10012470_pt1 | contig 11078 bp, 9 predicted proteins | sample Ectturendosymbi4_FD_19872 | JGI IMG/M metagenome (IMG submission 19872)
AATGCAGTAAAAAATAAGAGAAGACTACCTGAGCTAGACATAGTACATTATTTTACAACAATCACTACACAAAACACGTTGATCAAGTGAAGTCTTACTTCTGGACGTATACAACTAGATGTGTAGGCAGGGCCGCATAAATGAACGCGAGGCCCATCAGGGCAAAGTCGTGACCGTGAGAACCTAGACAAGACAGCATTTTAGCGTTGCGTTAATGTTTATCCTGGTAACAGTTTTAAAAGATGTATACAGTCAAATAGGTCGTCAGATTAGATACATTTTACTCTGCCACAACGGTTTGGCATATAGTTATAAAACAAGAATCAACTTGATTTTTCCCCAAGGTATCCTGTAACATAAGAGCAAAGGCAATTATAAAAACAAACATGTAATAAGCAATCTTGGTCCTGATCAGAGTTTTCATAGACGGGGTTTCAGAAATGTTACGTAGTAGTTATTAAATTGTAATAAAATATTTTAGAATAAATTCATAGCGAATGTATGAACACTTGTCTTTCAACAGGTATCGACGAGATATTAGTGGTATGTTGAGGCAGGTGGAATTTCAAACTAGTCTTAGCCAAAATGAAATTGAAGAACAGTTTAAGTATTTCAATCCAATTCTTAACCAAGGTTTTTTGCATTGACTGATTGTATTTGTGAAGAAATGATCACAAAGGAACCAAAACAATTCTAAGTCAATACCACTCGAAAATCTAGTCGGGCGTAGCTAAAAATGCAACAACTAAAAGTATAATTATGCTTAGTAGATTCAAAAAGACTTGGGTGCGGTAAAGAATCGTCTAGAGAAACGGTAACAAAATAACGTTTTCCAGAGTTGCAAAAGTCTATGCTTCCCGAACTTACAGTGTATAACGTCTTGACAAGAAGGTTTGCCCTTCAAACAATGCCAAAATAAGAGTTATATACAGTTCATATGCAATGTGGAAGGCGTGCGGTACTTCGATGTATTTTCGTCTTACTGAAATATTAGTTAATTCAAGAGTTACTTGCAAAGGTTTTGGAGATGCTTTTTCATATTGGTGATTCTGTTCAGCTAAATTTTCTTTGTAATGGTGCAAATCACACGGTTCTACATCAAAGTGAGGGGTTTCATGTTCCAAAGATATCTGATTTTTCTCTAGTATTAACACACATTTCTTTCCTTGATTAGAAACAAAGTTTAGTAAAGGTTCCAATTCATTACTGCAATTTCTTGTTTTAAGTCAACTGTCAGACTTTGCCAATTGTAGATGTAGAATGAAATATGCACATGACAATTTGAACATTGCCAAGTAATTCTAAATGTTTGCTTAAGTGTTACTTAAAGTACAATATGAAAGCGTTAGTATATTCCTTATTAGTCTGTAAGCCTATTAATTACAAACGTTCTGCGACACAAGAATATTGTTAAAATTTTCAATTACTAGAGTGATGATCAAGGAAGCTTATGAAAGGGTTATTGTAAGAAATTTATTGTAGGCAAGAATTACATTTGATTCCTGTTTGCCTGGTTGTTTTTCAAATTAATAGCGACCGTCAGAATTCTCGTATTCAAAAAGTCCGAGGTAGAATACTCCCTTTTTGTATTCTAAATCTTGGTAGGAACTTTCCGTTAAGGGGAGGTGATGCAATATTGCATCATCCCGGGAATTCCACCCATGTTAACTATATAAATGGAACATTTTAGGCAGTGTATAACATTCGGACTTGGTCATCAATTAGCGTCATTTTAAAAGCTGAAATATGCAGTTCCCATCGCCGGAATTCATCAAAGAGGTTCTTGATGATGAAACCGTTCTGGCAATTCGAGGTCGTTATGTGGACCCTACTTTTGCCCTTTCACAGGCAAAAAATATCTCCAAATCCAGTCGAGCGCAGTTTCCACCAACTAATGCCAATTTTCGTCTAACGTGGTTCCTGGGAAGAAAATGCTACAACAGTCATGCCAATATCCGATTTGATTTTACTGTCCAGGAATCACTCTACACTGACAAGTAGAGNAACCATTTTTATTTTCAAATTTTGCTTGGAGATTTCCTCGTTCCCAATCCTTTNACCATTTTCATAACTATGCTTCAATGAAAACAGTTTAACACGTATAAATGTGTTCATAAGTTTAGGTTGTTGCAGAAATATTTATCAAAATTTTTCTCAAAACCAAATTAACGATTTTCTACAATCGATTTGCACATTAATCAATGTTTGCAGCCACTCATAAGTGTTTTCATCGATTGGTGTGTTTACAAGAAATTCCCAGAGCCACAAAACTTGCCACTGGAAATTATGTATAGTCACGTACTGAAGCAGCGGACTGTACCAGAAGAAGGAATTCTGAAATTCGTTATACAGTTTCTGCTTGAATGCTGTAAACAACATAGGGTTGTTTTCTAAGACCTTCAATCCTAAACGTTTAGCTTGTAAGTGAGTCTGCAACATCTATATAGAGCATTGCCAGTTAAAAAGTATGGATTTAATTGCATGTACTACACAATCGATCGAATCAAACAGGAAAGTTGTCATTTTCTGACTCAGTCAGTATTGCATCCAGTTCAGTTTCAGTCATATACATGCATGTCATAAGACTTTCAAACCAGTTCACAGAATTTGAACTTGAGGTGTCCACTTGACGGGTACAATCTATCTTCAGACTTTGCCAATAGCCCGTGTTCAGAGTGACGATACGGTTTCATACAAAATATCAGCAGCTTTTATGCCTTTGGCCATCAGGCATCCTATACAATTTTCAGTGGCTTTTAACGTCATTTTATCTACTGCTGACCCAACACTCTTAATCTTGGAACAACCTAAACAATTCAGTTATAAATTCATAAACTTCAAAATATAATATAAAAGAAACATCCAAAACACACTTTTTATCACTATGAATCCTCTGTCGGTGTCTAACTAGGGGTGGCAGTACTAGAAAATAATACAAACGCCATAAAACTAAGACATTATCAATTGCTTCTGGTGACCACTTTAAATATGTAACATTGACCGTAACAACCTATAACACTCTTCTCATAATTTCATTGCAAATAGCACCTTCCAAAGGATGCAAATTTGCCACTGATAGTCTTTTGGATTTACTGCTTCCAAAAATATGTGAAATTCACGAGGACTACCGAATAGGAATGGTCTACTAAGATGATATTTTAAGTCAATTAAGCAAATCAAGGCTTTCCCTAAAAATATCCATTTTTAGACAATTCCTTTCTTTATGTGCTCTTCAATAATGTTCACATAATCTTTGTTTGCCAACAAAATTTTCAGAATCAATAAGATCTAATAATTCAAAACAATGTTTACTTAGTCTTACATGAAACTTCTGCGAAAAACTTCAAACAATTCAGGATCATATTAAGGTATTCAGAATTTAAAACCGACAGTTGGTAATTGTTGGTTCAATATTACTTCTGGATTTTGAAACCAGTCAAAACGCAAAACTCGTATTGCTTCAGAACATATTTTATGTGCATCTGTGGACATTTTACCTGTTTAGTTACCACATATACCTATGACAATGCTGAAAAACAAAAATAGAAATTCGCAAACTTACCACTTGTTTCCTTGATGCTACTGGCCTTGCTAATGGACGCCTGTTCTAGTGACTTTTATATTCCTTTGTAAGTCACGCCTATTCTGTTTCTGCATTAAGCATGCTAGACTCTGTTCTGTCTAGGTTTCCTATCTTCTATACTAATTTGCATGTCCAAAATATGACAACTTGTTAGGTAAAGACATGAAAGATTTTTAAAAAGATTTCACTCTTCCTCCATCAAAAGGAGGAAAGTGAAAGTCAAACAAGTCAAACAGAGTGGCTACATGTAATTAGGTAGTCAGGTTAAACAGATCAAATCAAATCACTTAATTTCGTTAGAAAAGAAGTCGAGCTGAGGTAGTGCCCTTTTTTTATTTAGGCAAAACCTCACTGGTGGCACCATTTTTTATGTGGCAGTACACTTCCAAAAGAAGAGAANCACTACACATTTAGGACAATTCCGCAAGAGCACTGGTCCATAGGAATGTCCATGGCACACCCAAGTTAACAATTAAGAAACTTANACCCGCCGGTTTTGCTTGACACGCTCAGTTTATCACAACAAAATTGTATTCACCCATGGTTTTATTAGTATAATGCTAAGCACTACGATATTTATTACAACAGGGGTTTATATTAACTATCATCAATTAAAGCACGTAACATAAGTTACTGTAAGTATCAGGGGTTAACAATAGGGGTTAGATACGAATTCAATGCTTTCATGGAGGAGAAAGAGAGAAGCCCGATTTGTTAGCAGCATCATAGCCACTAAATCATAACTCTCTTTTGGTTAATCTAATTCACTGATAGGTCTTTTTGAACAAAACCAATTCGATGAGGTCCGTGATCGGTCTAGGTGTTAAGCAAAAAAAAGTAAATAAATAAAATATAATCCACTGAAACCTACTCGAAAACAACAACCAATTCCTACTCAACGTAGACACCGACCAAAGATAGACGAAAGAGATGATCAACCTTTTAAAAATATGCCGACAAAAGGTTCACATCACTCACGATCTGAAAAACGATCACAATCCTTATCACCACCTACGATTCTACATAGACAAAGAAGACTTGATGCATTGGATCAACCACCCTTAATATCGATACCCGATGCAGAAAATCCAGTAACTCTTACGGATCAGATGAGAAGCCAAAGGAATAGATTTGTAGAAAGGATGCAACCTATTTTGATAGCGTGTGTAGGAGGAGCTACCTTAGTAGCACCACGCAACTACATACCTATATCCGATTTTCGTAATACGATTAAGAAAAAATTGAGATTAGAATTAATGGGAAGAGAACTAATTATGCCCTCACACTCACAAGAGGATTTAGTTATTCGACATTACAGTTTGGAACAACTATTATGGAAACCCTTGACATTTAACACCCAAAAACCAGATATTATAATCGCAATCCAAAAAGATAAAATCCATGACCAACTATGAATACTGATTAAACCTGTTTATTAGAAATGACAAGAAAATATTGCTCTTTTTATAAAAATATTTATTGTTGAAGGATATTTAAAAAATTTAAGATTAACTGTGGAAAGAATATGACCTCCCAACTTCAACAGTTATTGGAGACTTTCATAAAATTTAAACCAGACGAACAAGAAAAGTGTCTGGAAATTGCTAAGAAAATACACGATATTTTAAAAGATGAACCCCAAAGAAGCAAAGAAGATCAGCAACCAGAAACTTCAAACAGCAATTATCAAGAAAAACTAACAACGATACAAATAACTCAGGAAAATTGGAAGCCCTTCGTCAGAACAAACTTTCTACTGTACAAAACAGAGTATGGATAACACAGAAAAAATTCAAACAGTTAGCCCGGAAAGTGAAGATCAATCTTCACCTACTGGTTTCATAAAATTACTCAAGACTGAAACAAGTTCAAAGATCAAAACAAAAAGAAAAGACATTCAATGTTATAACTGTACAAGAAAAGGACATGTCATGAAAGATTGTCCACAATCCCTAAAAATAGTAAAAAAAAAAAAATACATTTTCATACTTGTGAAAAATTTGAATTTCACAAGGAGAGACTTAGCAAAATGAATTTAGTACTTAGTATTATGTATTGTTCTACGCTAAGAAAAAAGGTTAATTGTCATAATAATTGTTAAAGCACCTATTTGTGTCTTATGGAAATTGTTTATCGTTTCAGGATAATATTGGAGTAGAAAAATGCTAAAACTAATAATACTTATGATAATAGTTCAAATAATTTATATTGATACTAGTCACTTTCCAGAAGACATGTATCATGGAAACAATTTGACGATACTACAAAATTTCCTAAGAACTCAAGGACTACAAACAATACCTATTGAAAGATACCAACAGGTAAGTAGACGCTATACATTAGCAGAATTAATGCCTCATCAATGTAATGATAAACATATTTCAAACGTATATCAATCCAAAGAATATGTAAGAGTTGGCTTTAGTGGAAAAATTTATACAGAAAAATATTATCCAAAAGGAAGATATTTTCCTGCTGTGGATAGTTATTATAAAAAATGTANGTGTCCTGTATTTAGGGATGAAAAATGGAATCCCGAAATTAAATGGAATATTATATATTCCGGAGAATATTTAAATGATACAGCCGCTGTGGAAGTATTGCGATTAAGAGTGATTGTAAAAAGAAGATACAATCTTATATCTCACTTTGAAAATATATCATATCATTTTAATCAAGTACAGGATATGAGAGATGCTTTTCTTTTCACTAGTAATCTGGTAGGGTATTACTATGAACGCTATCAATGGGTTAGGTGGAACTTTAATGTGTCCCATTATAAAAATTTTACATATAAAAACTTAACACATATCTCTCAATATACTAATCCCGTACCACCATGCTATTTGAACCCAGAACTCCATAACCAATTCGTTTATATTCCACCTTTTAAGATGGAAAGATTAGTACTTAGATTAATAAGAGATAATATCTCTGAATGTAATTATACACAATTTGTTCGATGGGAAACTAAACCAAATGGAGAAACCACGTTTATGATCCCAGGAGGATCTCTTCGACCAATGTTGTATCATAGAAACAAAATATCTAATTTCCATTATATGGGAATTGGAACATTATTATTTCAATGGCAAGAATAGGTTCTTGATCTACCACAATGGTATGTCATCATTATAAGACATGGCCCTGTAAGACAATTAAAGAAAGATGTACATTACATCTTAGACGATATTCATTTTTCATATCTAGTATATGAACTTAATATGTTCTTACTAGAACTATTTAGAACAAGATACTCATTTATTGCATATGACAGAGGAAATAGCTATTGCGGAAAAAAAGACTGCAAAAATCGATATCATTAATAGAAGATATCAGAATAATACGAAAAACCCTTTTTGTTTCAAATATTATTTCAATACTTCTCGCTGTGAGAAAAGAAATGAACTTCCACATTGTAAATATGCAAAAGGACCATTGTCTTTATCTATGAAAATATTAGGAGTTATACCTGATCTAAGAGACGATGCTGCGACTATAGCATATGGAGATCTTTGTTTTTTACACTGCAACCATACCATGAATGCTACTGACATCATTTCACGATCTACTCGTGGGGCCGGAACCTTTATAGTACTTTCAGTAATAATAGGATCATTAATTACTATAGCACTTGCTGGAACTTTTCATAATCAACTGAGAAGATTCAGTGATGAAGCGAATGGCAGATTGGAACAATTACAAAAAGACTTTACTAAACAATTGAATACTATATAAGATCAAGTCAGAGACATTAACGAAGAGAAATTACAATTACCACAATCTCTGAATCGTTTAGCAGAAATAACTGCACACCTTGCTAGTAAGCAAGAAGATTTTCAAAATTTACAATTATCTGTAGATCAACAATTGTTACAACAACAGATTTCTAACCCTCGTATGATTATCGAAAGCAGGCGATTGGCCTCAAGCATTAATGCTGGAGATACTCAAAGAGAAATTGAAGAATACTATGTTCGAAAACTTATATTGAATACCTTGAAAGGATTAAAAACCATTCCTGATCTTAGAAATGATACTGTTTACTCGAATCGAATTCACAGGGGAATTCTGATTAACACAGAAGTATGTCGTATTATCAATCAACCGCAAGCTAATGTCTCTAATTGAGAAAAAGAACACCCCACAAAGCAAATAAATGATCAACAGCAAAGAAAAAACTTGGAAAAATTTTTTGAGAGAAATTATCAGAATTTTGACTTAACCCAAGATCGGGAAGACTTAAAAGAAATAGCTGAAATGACTATGAAACCTGTTGAAGCTTATAATTTCGCCTATCATTTTGATCCTATAACAATTCCTGAATTGGGAATTGAAGATCTCAATGAAGGAATAGGTAATGTAATTAAAATCGGATCAGATCGTATTGATAAAGGAGCTGATCTGATCACTAACATTGTTGCCAAAGGAGTAGGAGTGGTTTCAGAACCTATAAAAATCGTTATTATTGCCGCAAGCATTGTAGGAGGAATTATCCTAGTGTTTGCAGGAATTATGATAGTAAAGAAAATATTGAATGATAAACCAACTTATCGAGTAGAACACGCTAATAATATAACAATTCAGGTCCTACCTGTACCAATTTATTCTATTATATCAAAGTATTGATTGAAACAAGACCCTGACGATATCGAACTAAAAGTCCATAAAGACAGTCTTGCAAGCCATTTCAATCAATTTCCTTTATTTCATGTGTTGACACAAGTTCAATTATAAAGACAACAACGTTGCTTTCATTAGAAGACAACTCTCCAGAAAGTAACTATTCCAACCATGGAATTCTCATTGAAAAACTTTCAAAGTATTAATCCTGTTTATTCATTATATGCACTCCATCTTTTGGAAAGATACCAACGTTTTCAACCAAACGGAGCGGAGAGGAATGTTGAGTGCGTTTTTCTCCTCAACATGAAATGTTTTGTGATCCTGAAATATCAACAAAAGAATACGCTGATTACTAAAGGAAAATAATCAAAGAACGCCTCTCCGAAGCCTACTGATGAATTCATGTCAAGCCAAACGACGTTGGACACTGAAAACATTATTTAGTGTAGAATTGTACTTACGTATTCACTGTAAAATGATGTTAAAGAGAGAGTAACTAAAACCCTTAGAAAACAGTATTGAAAAACGTAGTCCAAACTATGACAAAAATCGTAATCAAAATTAATGTGATTTCGATTGACTCCAATTCCTAGAAAAATGACGTCACGCACGCACGATTACGCAAACCATACGAAATCACGAAACCCAGTGTGCGACTACATGACCGAAATCGACCAATGGAAATACAGCAAAAAATGGATGAATATGGGTGTATCTACTCAGTTCAGTTAGTTGATCTCGTGGGCTTACCAGTTTCAACACCTGTACCAGCAGTGGGCTTACCAAACTGGAAATTGAAGGATAGATGCTTGGCAAACTTATGGGGTCTGGCAAATTTGTGAACCAGAATACGCTTGCAGCCAGCTACTATCCTAGAACGGCTAGACTAACGGAATCGCCGAAAGTATAGCCAATTTCGTTAAGCAGGTTGTAGAGCGACTGCTTAACAACATGGGCTACTCTCTTTCCTTTCCTATGATACTATAGAACTGCGCATTAACTCTTGATTACTGTAATAAAATTTGTATATGTCGAAATACATTATAAACCCCTGTTGTAATAAATATCGCAGTGCTTAAAGTTACACTAATAAAACCATGAGTGAATACAATCTTGTTGTGATAAACTGAGCGTGTCGAGCTAGATCAGCGGGTCCAGGTTTCTTAATTGTTTACTTGGGCATGCCATGGACATTCCTATGGACCAGTGCTCTTGCGGAATCGTCCTAAATGTGTGGTGATTCACTTATTTTTTAGAAGTGAACTGCTACAACTACCTTATACAAAAGAGATTTTCGGTTTAGTGGCTATGATGCTGCTGACAATTTGGGCTTCTCTCTCTTCCATGAAAGAATAAAACATGCGCTAACCCCTGTTACTTGTAAAAAATCTCTATGTGTATGTCAATGCACCATGCTAGAGTAAACCCTTGTTGTTTGTATTAAAAGATAAATGTCACAGTGTTTAACGTTTTATTAATAAAAACATGAGTGAATACCCTTTCGTCTGATAACAAAACTGAGCGTGAAGTCGAACGAAAACGGGAGGGTCTAAGTTTCTTAATTGTTAACTTGGGCGTGCCTTAGGCACTTCGGCCAAACTCACCAGTTCTCTCGCGTAGTTGTCCTAAACGTGTGCTGTTCTTCTTCTATAGAAGGGAACTGCCACAGTATCCCTGGCACGCGTGCCTAACTTGGTACACGAGCACTTCTATCCAGCACATGAGCGAGGCCTCGGAAACGAGATCCTCCCCCTTCAAAGTTTCCGTTTCTTCATTTTCGTTTGTTAACAATCCGTTATTTAATTTCACCCTTATGTTCTTTTGATGCCACATGGCTAAAATCAGAGCAGTATCAACCACACTCCATACCCCCAATTGGGGGGGACACGCTGCCAGGGCCCAAAATTCAGACCCCTCGCCACGAATTTTGGTTGGCACGCGGAAGAATTTTGTCATTGATTTAGCCGATTTCGGCACGCAAACTGAAAAAGGTTTCCCGCCCTGACCTGGCCTAATAACAGTGATAGGAATATAGACTTAATCAAGATTTGGTTGTCGGATTTCCATTGGATTTTGAAATATAGTTTAAATTGGAATTGGGTTTGAAAAACACAAATACCTTCATTCCTAGAAAAGACCCAAAGCAAAAATACGAGGCCGACTGTCATGATCACAATGTGCAAACACTACATTAAACTACAAGTTAATGTATTATACCCTGCTGGGCTCTCAAAGAAAAGCAAAGTCTCAGCTCTTCCTTCGTGTTAGGTGGAATGCTTGGTGCTTAATATGTAGCGTAACACCACTTGGAGACAAAGTCAGATCAGAAAATTTGCGCCAATGTTGATCAACCCTGAGGCAAAAAAGCTCTGCTCCCTGTGTCCAAACGAACTGAGTTTGTCAATCAGATTTTTGGATGTCTTGCAAAAATGACTCTGATTCGATTAATTGATATTATGACTTGAATCGTGTCATTCGGTAAAAAACGTGACTCGAGTCGAGTCATCATCGTTTCTCTGAGTGACTCGAGTCGAATCATTGCTTCGAGTCACGCTATTACTGATAAAATGGAAACTGCTTTCACAAAAACTCAGATACAAAAACTCAGATCTCTGCTGCACAAACTACCACTGAATCGCGCAGCCGGCAAAGATGGAATCTTTGCTGAACACATACCCTATGCCAGTGGCGGCTCGTGGTGAAAATGGCCGGGAGGGCTGCGAAATTTCATCTCTGGTTGAACATACAGGATTGTCGCCATGCCCCTGAATGGCGTTTTCAGTCACTCCAGCAGTCCTAAACTTATCAAACCGGTAATTTTCAGTTGTCCTTATTGATACATAGAAAATATTCACTTCAGTTTAATGTA
>JGI24159J19872_10012471_pt1 | contig 11078 bp, 10 predicted proteins | sample Ectturendosymbi4_FD_19872 | JGI IMG/M metagenome (IMG submission 19872)
AAAACAGTGTTAGTTGCATTTAAATCACAATATAGCAACAAAAACCTATTTTTGCCTGTTTTTAGCTAGTGAGTCAATTAATTTGCACAATACTGTATGTTTTTTTCACAGCCTGAGTCGGTCGAAGCAACGTAAACAAGACCCACAAATACGTGTGATCGGAATTAGGCACGGCGCTGTAAATCTTGACTGTTTGTCGCGACAGAGGCCACGCCGGCGAGATCGTCGCTTTGTGGGATTTCCTCAACGTGGACAAGGGCGAGATACCCCGGTCGTACACAAAGACGCTGAAAGAACTGGAAGCTTCGTCGAGCGATACGAATCCCCGAGAGCACCAGCCCAACATGACGAGCGTTGCCCACATATACCAGTCGCTGGGGAGGTTCCTCAAGGACTTGGGTCTGATGGAAGAGGTATTGGTGATCTGCAGCGGCGTTTTCTTTGTTGACGGCACAGTTGTTTTTTGTTTGCGCCATGCACTTCCTTTGACGGGTGCTTGCGATTGTTTCGAATCTTTTTCATTTTTTCCGCTTTCTGTATTAGAAGATGAAGTGGGGAACTTGTTTTTCTTCAAACGTTGACAGCGCTGCTGAGTTTTATGTGAACTCATATTTACATTAAGATGGAAGCATCGCGTTCTGCACCACTTGTCCGAAACGCATGGGCGAAGACTTTATTTAAAGAAGTTTGAGACTTATCTGACAACCTGTTTTGTTTGGCTGCAGAAAGTGATCATCATGAACGAATTTTTCGTATCTGCTTAAACCTTTTGTGCGATGCGGGCGCTTTCAAATACTCTCAAACAAGTAATATTTTCCGTGCAGGCCGTTTCGTCTTTGCAAAAGTCTGTAGAAATTTTGGAGAGCGTCCTGGATCCGGATCACCCGTCGGTCGCCGACTCGCTGCACCACCTAGCGTCGGTCTACGCTCAGTGGGGGAAGTTGTCACCGGCTGAGGACTTGTACAGGTGCGTTGCGACGACGGGTGAGGAGACCGGGAACAGTTTCACAGTTTAAATCCCGGAACGTGTGAGGCGGCGCGAGGCGCTGGAAGGCCTGTTACAGACAAGAGCCCGAAAGATCGTCGAAACAATGAAACAAGCCGTTGTTCGGTAACTGTAGGGCGATGTTTTGCAATGACCGAAATGCAATGCGCAGTTTAACCGGTAGTGTGAAGGTTGAGTCACTGCTTGTGCGTTTCCAGGCCGCGCTCTTACTTTCACAGGTGACGTTATCCGGGAAAAGGTCTATTTTTCCGCTTTTCAACCGTGAGTCAAGTTCTATTTCCGTCACAATTGAAAGTTTGCCACTGAAATGTAGCAGTGAAGGTTTTGAAACAAAGGACGGTTCTGTTTAAAGTGAAAAATATCAGTAGAATATTAGTAAGGAGCCTTTGTAATGGCGGTTGAAAGGTGAAAATCTGGTTAACAGAAAAGAAACCTAAAATTAATCTGCATGCTGAAACTCTGAAGTAAAACATGAAATGAGAACATTTATTTGGCGCTGCCAATCTCTTTCCATGTAGATTTGCACGTGTAGCTCCTCCATACCTAAATGCTTTGCTTGGGACTTGTCTTCCTCCAACCACCTCTTGTGGCACACGACATGTTACCGTACACCTTGGACAAGTAGCATGCAAATACGTGTTTTTAACTCACGCGTGACCTCACTTTGCCTCTTGGCTTCGGTGAAGTGATCGCCAACGATTTGATTTTACCAGCTGCCGTTGACACGCAGGTGTAAATGTAGCAGGAAACATCCCTGATTATGTTCGATGAAACGTCTGCTGCTTTTTTGGGGGGAGGGATAGACATTGTTATGCTTCACGTGTACAAGTAAATATACGCTGAACCAAGTCTGCACCTGAGGCTAGTTTGTAGCATCTTCTACATCATTTTCATAGAAATCAGGTTCTGCTTGAGTGCACTCGATTTCTTCCTGTAGATGTGCTACCTTTAGTTATAAAAAGCACTAAGACTGAGATCGACCACATAAGACTATGAATGCTTGGAAAAGATATTTATACATTTTTTTGAAACGTACCCAACCCATACTAGTTTAATGTAAGAAACTTCATATATATATTGCAGTCAATAAAATTACAGTTGAAAGGAAGTTTTTGACTAAGACATGTGCGTTAAGATGTAGACGACATGCTCCATTTCGCTGGAATGCTTAGCATGATGTGTATCGGAAGTTCAGTATCACTGAGGAGAGATGAGCAAAACGTCGGGCGGACGCCTTTCCAAGCTCTTTTTATTAAATTAAGAAGTTTGTCGATCGCGCTTTTCGTTAAATCCCCAGCAACAACACAGGTGTGACTCTTTTCACGCGTAAGCGCCCCCTGCCGGTGAATTCCTTCGTCTTTCAACCAGCGCTGCTGACGCTTTGCAGGCAGGCGTTGGAGCTTGTCGAAAGCGCTGTTGGTTCTGACCACGTACGAGTGGCCCAGGAACTGACCGCGCTGTCCCGGGTTGTGCGCAAGTCTGGGCGGCAAGTGATGGCGGACAACTTGCAGCAAAGAACGGTCAACATCATGAAGAAAAACGGTTCGCCGGGCTCGGTGCGTATTCAGTTATCACGTGTCGCTTATCTTCTTAGTGTGAGATTCACTACATGGATGGCCGGGCCAGTTTACCAGGGTTCGCTCGTAAGAAATGGTTGGTTTGCGGAGTGAACGTGGCTGGAATGAACAAAAGATGTAACAAAGTACCCACGCAGTATTGAAAGTATTGAAAAATTATTGAATTGTGAAATCGGTTTTCAAGACCTTGAAACAATGTTGAATTTGGCCAAAATGTACGTAAACATTGAAAAAGTACGGAAATTCCAAATTCAGCCGTTTGTTATTCAAATTTTGTTCTTTACCACTGATGACAGTTTTGCAGATGCTTTTTTCATTATGTTCCATGAATAAAACTTGAAGATAAGGAAAAATGAAGATAAGTGGTGGTATTAAACATTTATTATTTAGTATTGAAAAAGTATGGAAAACAGTTTTTGAAAATGTGTGGGAACCACGGATATAAAAGCCAGTAGTGAAAGCGTTGAAATGAAGACTTACAAAAATATTTTGATTTGTCACTATTGTGCACTGGTCTCCGAAAATCAAGAAATATCGCAGCCTTTAGTAGTTTAGATGCAGTTGCCAATCAACAAAATGCCACACTCCGTTTTAGCCGCCTGCGATCCTTCCGATGCACGCAAACGTCCTGCTTGAACACATACGGCGATACTTAGCAATCCCTGGGGCAGCGAAGTGCTCTTGTTATCATGCAAGACCGCTGGGTTTACACTAGGGAGTTTTTACGCGGAGAACCGCGCGGCAGTCTTGTTTATTTAACGTCGCCGTGTGCTCTGATGCGGTGCGTTGCGAAGTCACGCGAATCGAGGCGGGTCCGATCGCGCGAAGAGCGAAAATTACGCGCGGAAATGAGCTGCCGGACGAAAGCTTCTAGTCCCGTGCAAGTACCAGTTATTTAGTGTGCTTTACTTCAAAATAATCCTGGACTATGTGTGCTGTTCATTGATGGTTTGGATTAATTTGGATCAGTATTGGTGCTTTACTTCAAAAAATATCGGAACATTTGTTGTTTGATATGGGTATGGTTTGATATGATCAGTAGTGAAAGTTAGTTTTGTCATGAATGGTCACTCATGAGCAGTAAATATTTTATCATTTGAGGATGTTTCATGACTTAAATTCTCTTCGCATATTATATAATGGATATCTGCAAATTATACCCAATCCTTACACGTTTACTTCCACATATCACTTGCTTTGCCTCAAATCTAAGACATGGAAGTTTAAATTTTAGCTGCCCTGAAATTTCTTTCATTATGAAACTATCAGTAGCATTAAAAACTTACCATTACGAAGCTAATCAGGAAATTAACCAAGTGAGCCGAGGGTAATGTAAACATTCAAATGTCGTTGAACCAACCAGCTTCCTAAACCAGTGGTTCCCTAATTGTGACACGCGTATCCAGGTTTAACAGGTTGTCCTTCAAAAAGTATGAACTACACATCACTAACTCTTCTGTAACAGCTTATCAGAATGGATTCTGGTGTAGGCCTATGCATCCATCCTGTATGTAAAGAATCGGTTGTTAGTAAATAGGCAAATAGCCCACTATTTACTTATTAACCTGCAGCAAAACATGTAGTTTCAGTGAAACACAACCTTTAAAATGTCCGTTGTCAAAGTCAGCAGCACTGCCCACAATGATTGCCATCTAGGTCGCCTTGCTGAAAGCCTGCAACAGCTCAAGCGGTTGAACTCCCGCGGGATGACATTGCCCGGGCAACAGCAATCGTCATTCATGAGTGACGCGGTTCACTTGCGTGCAGTGCAAACGGGCAAACGGAACACCTGCCGCAGCCGCTTCGTTTCCGCTCGTAACTTAACATTGCTGTCTGTCTGGAGATAACTTGCGTTGGTCGCTGATGATGGTGTTTATTCAAAACTTTCGAGGCATCCTTCTCACCGTGCGACTGAACAGCAAACGCTCGATGTTGTTTTTAAAGTCGCGGGTTCGAACACCGGTGGCAGCGATGCGCGTTTCCGCGGCAATTGTTTTTACCATTCGTCTCGATGATGTCTCCAGAATATCCTGAAGCGCGCCATGAGACGAGCGTTGAGACTGGACGACCTGACGTTGGACGAGGACTCGCTGGACGCGGCGCAGGCACTGAACGATCTGGGCGTCTTGTATCACATGCAGAACAAACTGGAGTAAGTTGCTTGCTTGTGACCGGTCGCCAGGCTGCTGAGTGAAGTCACTGCGGGCGAANTTCCTCCCGAGTCGGTCTCCTTCTNGCGTCTGCGCTTGACAAACTTTGCCCGTTCGCAACGCTACGTTGTTTGATTGTCGTTTGTTCGAACGTCGCACTCCTTATTCTTCCCAACGCGTGCTGGAAGTTTTTGGGAACACTTTAGGGAGCTTTGACCGAGAATTTTCGGCAAAACGCGGAAGTTTTTTTGTTTCGCACCAGCAGCGACCGAACAAAGCGCTGTTTTTCGCGACAGGAACGCCGAGTCGTTCTTTCATCGCTCGCTGACGACGCGCGAGAAGCTGGTGGGACGAAGTCACGTGGACGTCGCTCAGAGCTACCACAACCTCGCTGCTGTCTACAACGAAAAGAAGCAGTTCGCTAAAGCAGCTGACTGCATGCGCTCAGCACTGAATATTAGGTATAGTGGAATGAAGGACGCTTCACTTGGTTCCGAAATCTTGACACGAATTTAAATTTCTGCGTCTTCTGACAGAAAAAAGCTTTTCAAAGAGGATGACTCCCGGCTTCTGATGTCCATGAAATACTCAGCAGTGTTGTTCAAGAAGGCGAAAAACCTGACCGAGTCAGTCGCACTTTACCGGGAAATCCTCAAATTCGTAGAAAGGCAATCCGGTGCTGACAGCGTTGCGACCGCCAATGCTATGGTGAGCTTCTCTTCATTGCCCAGGATTTGTCGCTTGTGCGCCAGCGGCCATTTCTTTTTCAATTTTTTACCGATGCTTTTGAGCAAGACATCCAGATCCTTGCCGCTTAGAACGGAGATTATTAACCTTTTTTTCCTCATCCTTAACCCACTTTCGGCTAAGGTTGAATTTTCGCTTCCGCAACCTAAATTGAACTAACCATTGGCACTAGTTCTGATGCTCGTAAAATNAAAGTGAATTCAACAAATAGGGCGCATAGACTAATCATCCACATGCAACTCCTGTCTGTCCTTCCTAGCTAGTGGGTAATTTCCCACACGAGCTTAGAACATCCGGAAAACCGTTTCCGGTAACATCGTGCGCTGAATACAAAACGTATTATATTAATATCAACCCAGTACAGAACTTAACAATTTTTGCTCACTGTAATTCGATCCTAGTCCTTCCCTCTGTACTGGCTCGATTTCTTTGCAGAGCAGTTGCGCTCGATTTCGTGCTGTAGGAACTCTGTCTATATTAGCGTTGGTTTCTGAAGACACGTTAAGATTGGAAGCATCCTATCGCGTTGCTTCTGCAATAGCAAAAGAAACCGCATACTATATTGGAAATGACGTTTCAAAGCGTACGCTATGGATATAATCGAAAAGAGAACAAAAGAAGAAACTTGAAAAATTTTATTCATCATGCCATACAGTGCGTTGTCGTGTAAGTGTTATGTTTCGTGATATTTTAGATCACGTAGCAAAAGAAATTGGAAGTAATATAGCACGAGTCGCTCAGCAGCGAGATGAGTCAACTGACGTGTTGAACTGCACGTATTTGTTTGTTTACTGTCGGTACATGCATGCTGTTGAGTTGAAAGAAAAGACAAAAGTCTACAGGGATGACTAGCGAAGTGAGTGATGATCGGGAAAGAATGAATTATTTCTTTCAACAAAATAAACTCGTGGAATCACGTTGTATCGCTTTGCACCGCCAGCACCCCTTCTATACACCATGAAGTCAGGTTTCACACCTCAGAGCATGAGGCTGGACAAGCCACAAGTATCGCTTTTCAAGTCATTGGTATGACATAACCGGGAATCGAACCCGTCCTACCAACTTTGGTGGCGCGTATTCTGAAAGCCTGTTCGATCCATACTACCGTAGTGATCAGAATATATATGTATTTATCACTTAAAAAAGATACAGTTGCGTTTTCGCAAGCGTTTGTTTGTGTGCAGCTTGTACAGCATTCGGTACTAGCTCCTGATCTCTCTTTGATCCTATACTGTGGAGCAGGGTACGTCCCGGCTATCATGTCCTATTTCGATTCTGTGCAGGAACCGAGTTTCAGGGGGATGGGAATATGTCCCCCAATATCTTTCCTTCTCTCAATATTTTGTTACAAAAAATAATGTAGTTGTACGGATTTCGCTGCCAAAATATTGCCAAGCAATTTGTGAGGTCCAATGATGCCAGGTGTCGTGTGTTTGGCAAATATGTTCATGCTATCCTGAGTACATCAAAAACAGCGGTATGAGTCAGGCATACTTTTGGGTCATTGTAGGGCGCAGCCATGTCAGTTAATGGAATGTCAGATATACTTGTTTATTAATTGGAGTTGCATTAGGCTATGTAACTGCCAATTATTTGAATCTCAGAGATGCATGTTCATAAGTTCTACTTTTAATGTATTGTTTGCTTTTTTACAGAATAATTGAAGTGTTGTATCCACTTTGACAAAGAAATCTTCAAATGCTAATGAAGTTTTGTGTACTTAGTCAAGTACTAGCACAGTACTCTATACAACTGCCATAACGCCATGGGCGTAGCCAGAGGGACACTTGGGCCATGGTCCCAAAAATATCGTTTCCATTATTTGCCAATTTTCCAACAAGGTCGTATTACGGTTAAGTGAACATGTTGACGTCATCGAAACGCAAACAATAACATTATGCGTAATAGCATGCATATCACACCAAGTTTGTCCCCCCAAAGTTTCTAAGCAAACTCGGTCCCTGATTCTGTGCGTATACTTCAACTACATTTCTTCGTTTAAAATTCGTTTAAAATCGACCTGAAACGTTCCAGAGCAACTTGGCTGTTTCGGAATCCCTGACGAACGACCTTGACTCTGCCCTACCTCACTACGAGAAAGCGCTTGCCATTTATCGCAAGGAGTTCGGCGGCACCAGCTCTCAAGCGCGCCAGACTTTGCGGAATATCGCCGTTTTACTGTGAGTTTGTTTGATGTGTCAGGGTAACAACTGGATTGCGAGTCATAATCGCATAACGTTTCGACTGAGCAGCAACGACTGAAGCCAAATGTCGGCTGTTGTTGCATTTTTCGTATTTGGTCAGACCTCTTTGGAATACCAAATATAGTTGACAACTTGATCTTGATGCCCTGCTATTGTTACTAACTAAGAATGCCAAAAGTGGCGTGATGAAGTTTTCTGCCTTCTCACATTTGCCAGCATTGTCAGTTGCGCTGCATGCAGCATTTTAATCGATCTTTTATTCTGCTGCACTCGGTGCTTCGCAACGGCGCAGCATCTATTCCTACAATCGCAGTCGAACGTTGTTTTGAGAGGCGAGTGCGTAGCTGCGAAGAGCGTCATAATCGAACCCCTGTTCATTTCAGATACAACAAAGGCGAAATGCGCGAGGCTGCCCTGGCGTTCAAACAAAGCGAGGCGGGCAGAGGCAGCAAGACCGTGCAAGCGAATTGGTAGGAAACGTACATGCGATATAATCAAGTGCAATATTTATCTTTTTTCTAAGTTTTTACGTTTCGGAACGAACGTTGATCGTGAGGTTTTGCACTGATTGTTGTCTATCGTTTTGCAGTCACGTTACCAGTACCTCTTCCTTCCTGATATACAATGCTTTTTTCAAAATAAAATTCAAATACGTGCTTCTTCATGGTGGAGTGATGATTTGTCGAATGCAAGACAAAACCGGTTTTGTCAAATGCATTTCACTGGGTCAGGCCCGTAGCCAGGTTTTAAGGCCTGGGAGGGCAAAAGACATTTTAAAGGGGCAAGGTTTTTGTTTTTATTACATATTTAAATCAATTTCTTTCTGGGCACAACAAAATTTTGGGGGCACAAAAATTTTGGAGCGGCACTGCCCCCCGTGGCTACGGGCCTGCATTGGGTAGCAGTAAGCCTTGTTTGTGGAAAGAGAAAAAAAGGAACTTTTACAAAAAGCTTGTGTTACTGCCTGCTTGTAGAAAACCAAGCCAGCGCACGTTGCAAGTAAGCGGCAATACATTGCTGCAGGTCGAGAAGTTTAAGTACCTTGGGGTGGTATTCATAAGCGACGGAGGAGGGAGTCTGACACACGGACTGGTAAAGCAAACGCAGCTCTGCGTGAGCTTCATTGGTGTGTCGTCACAAAATGGGACCTTTCAAACACCGCAAAGCTGTCGGTTTTGTTTCGATCCTCGCACATGTTCATGAATCTTGGGGTAATCACTGAAAGAGTGCTATCTCAAGTACAAGCGGCACGGATGGATTTTCGCGAGGAGTTCACGACGTGACACCTCCTGACAAAGTGAAATTCGTAAAGCCCTGAATGTCGAGCTACTTTACCGAATAGAGAGAACTCATCTACGATGGTTCGACCACGTGACCAGCATGCCTCAGGCAAAAGGTGGTGTGATCACATTACCGTCCTTGCTTGGTCCGTTCTTGGTGTGGATCCAGCAGAACTACCAGATATTGTTGAAAACCGTGAAGCATCGCGAGGTCCCGTGACCCTATTGAGAGGAAAAGCGGGTATGAACATTAATGGTTGTTTTCCTCACGTTTCATAAAATCTTTAAAAGCAAGTTTAAGCGTTGGTGGAATTGATAAATTGCTCAAAGTGTTGAGTTGAAATAAAATGCGTATGCTTTCATGGAAACTTTTCTACCCTTCGACATGATTCCCCACAGTACACCTGATGAAAGATATTTTTGCAAGTAACAGGCATGTTGGTGGTAGAAGATCACGTGAACAAAACAATAAAAGCGTATTGTTTTGTTTCGTTATTTGCAATGATCGATAAGTGTGAACGATTTCGGAGATCACCCAAAAACAAGTAATTTCTTTCAGTAAGCATTTCTTGTCGCGTAATCCGTGTGCATCAGGGATGTAGTGCTAACGAAAAAGGTGTGGGAACGCATCAAAAAAATAGCCATTTCAAGTCAACTTCCAACTCATTTTAAAGCAAAACGTGAAAAATGTTGGAACGCTCCACCGCGCCCCTGGTGTGCATCGAATGATTGCAAAGTCATCTTGGTGGTGGTGAGAAGTCACGAGTCGAAGTGAGGCTCTGTATAACCCTGTTACCTTCTCCTTTTGAATCTGCCGAAAAATACGTTCCTTTCCCTCAAATGCAACTCTTTCCGTTACCTCTAACCACTTAACATACTGGATAAATTTGTTAATACGAAAATAGGGCAGGCCATTCTCTGAAATTTTTTTTTCACCCGACCCACTGGACAAGTTATAGCTTAACTGGCGCTTAATGATCATCCATCGAATCAATCCTGTACGCGGATTCTTTGCCAATGTGTCTTGGGCAGATTGGCATCTTGGCATTCCATATGGTCTGCAGGAATCTGTGTTTTCATCGCATTTGCGATGTGAAACGGTTTTTATCCCATTTGCTCGCCAGAGGTTGATGCTGAAGTTTTGCTTCGCAGTGTTTTGGTGAAAGTTCAGATCAACTGATTGATTTGGCAAAATAGCAGGACCAATAGAAACTGCTCCAACCTGTTCGCACGTCATGGTCTGAGAACAAATGCCCGCTATCATTGTTTTCGCTTAGTTTGAGACTCCGCAAGCGAAACACCGTAGGTCAACAACTACGTCAGGGAACGAGGGAAGCAGTGGGCGCAACAGTAGCACTGACTGAGAGCAGTAGGTGAAGCCATAGAAGTTGTAAATTGTAAGTGTCATTGTAGATTAAATCAAATGATCTGGCGCCAAGTTTGTCACCGGCAGTGTTAAACTAACTACCGACGTTATACAGATACTTGGTGACGAAAACGGCGTAAGCTTGTTGTTGAAGCCGTTGTGATCCGGGTTTGAACCAGGGAAGAAACTTAGCTGAAAGGGTCCCACTGGCCACTGTAGAAGCCCACTAGCCAACACTCAGAAACAAACTTGAGAAATGGTGGTGAATCCGGATGTGGATGGCTATACTACAGTGGTTCCCAAAGTGGGCGGTGAGAAACTCTAGGGGGACGGTGAAGCAGAAATGGACGGTTAGGGGGCGATAGGAGACCCAGTTGATAATTACATTTATGTTGTCTTACTAACTTTGAGTGACCAAATGTCATAAAAAACAGTATGATCAACAACGTTTTGTAAACAAAACAGAGGTGAAATGCTAGGAGATAATGATGAACTGCTGTTTCCATCGCTAAAGGTAAACTGTACAGTAAAACTGTCCTCCTCTACAATGAAATGATTATGATTGGAATTTTTGTCAGCTGTGGTTCTTGGCACGGGTAAACTGCTATTTAACAATGCCCGTTTCGTTACAGTGACTATTACCGGTCGTCAGGTTTGAGAATGTACGCTTGCACTTAGACTCAGCCTGTAACCAAAAGCGTGAGCTAATTTTGGATTGAGTGGTTTAATGATCACAAATATAATAATA
>JGI24159J19872_10012472_pt1 | contig 11077 bp, 5 predicted proteins | sample Ectturendosymbi4_FD_19872 | JGI IMG/M metagenome (IMG submission 19872)
GTTTATGTGCCTTTTGTTTTGTTTGTGTTGCGTTATTAGGGGCTTGATTCGATGACCTTGCGGTCCCTCGCCCCATAACAACAATAAACATCGACGTATATCTGCGCAACGCAGATAGTCTGCGCAACGCAGATAGCAAACATGAGAAATCTGTCTTTCATTCAACGTTCACTTCGCCATTCATCACTTCAACCCTTGTGCAATGATTGCGCGGTCGCAAACGCATTTTTGGGCGAGAGAGAAGTTAAAGAGTTCAAGCTCATGCAAGCCGTTATTACGTTTCGCTTAACGTTCAGAGAATACATTCATGAATCAAAAGTAAATCTTAAGCCTGCATTCTTGACTGCCAAAGCAAATGTAAGAGCACTTGAAAACAGCTTCTGCCATCACGTAGGTGCAGCCCTGGAGCGAACACAAAAGAAAAGTCTGCCGCGGATTTGCAGCGGTTCATCCCTGGGTTTGGCGGGCGCCACGAAATCTGTTGGAAGCAGGTCGGTCGCTTAGCAACGCTTAAGTCGGCTCTTAAATTCGAGTCAAAGTATGTTAAGCCAAGCGTAGGCAAAGTCCTGCACACCTTTTGAAAAGAGAGTGAACAACTGTCGAGCAACAGATTCATCAATGTGAAGTTCAGGAAACACATTTAGCGATACAGGCGATTCGTTTGCATTGGCGATTGGTAAGCGAATGTACTTTTCTCTGAAGTGATCAGACTCTCCTGTTGCCAAAAGGGTTTAATAAATGCAACTGCAGTTCCTGAACTGCTTCCTACAATCGCTCGCAAATCGGCTGATTGCGAATAGGCCAACTGTTTTCATAAAATCAAAAGCTCTTCTATCAACAGTGGGTAAATCAACCGAATATTCCTTGTCTTGTTCGGCTGCCTTGCACAACTGAGAATGACTTTTTTCGTATACAGTACTTTCGTTCTGAAACAAACAATTGCTTGTATCATCTCCGTACGGCGCAAACAATTCGCACAAATTTCTGGGATAACTGAGCCTTACAACACACGCAGAAGTAATACTGTACTTGTCCAAATGAATATGCATAATAATTACATTCAGTCAAACCTGCTACAATCTGGTATTTGTCTCGATACTTTGCATTTTGCATTAAAAGGATTTCTGATTCACTTTTGTAAGACATTACTGTCATCAAAACCCCGATTGTTGATAAATTTTAAAAAATCAGATGCTCAAGAACACATAGCTGGAATTATAGTTTGGAAGTGTTCTTTGCTTTGCAGTTCGAAAGGCTGTGGAAATGGCACATGTAGCAATCTTTTCTCAAAGTGGCCAGGTATGCTGCGCTGGTTCCAAGACATTTGTGCACGCCGACATATACCATGAATTCGTGAAAATGAGCGTGGAACGAGCTACAAACAGAAAACTCGGAGACGCTTTGGACCCAAAAGTCGAACAAGGTCCTCAGGTAATTTTGGAATGCGCCTAAGCGGTTGTTTTAATTGAGTAAACGGCATAAAAACAAGAACGCCAAGACACGCGAAAATGTGCATCGAAGAAGTTAATCTCACGACTAGAAATGCCAACTTGTAAAGCACCGAGCATTCTAAAGGCATTTATTTTCTTTAAACGTGGTAATGTTTACTTTCCAAGTTTTAATCACAAAAAGCCCAATCATAATCCACTGAGCAAAATCAACAGTTTTATCACTGTTTTTCGTAATTGTTTGGTTCCAACAAGGCCAGTTTGCATTCAATTTAGTCATACATTGGTGTAGGAGCTGGGGATGCAGGGTGTGCAAGCGCAGCTCCAAAATTTTGTATTTATCGAAAATTCGGACAAAATATCCTTCTAGCGTTGACTTCCCCACTCTGTTTTCCACATCTGGTTTGTAGCACCGTGTGGCATGCAAGACAAAGTGCAGCTCTTACGCAGCGATTCTCCGCTGGTTATACACTATATGCTTGCCAGAACCGATAGATTTTTGATGGTGCGGGGTGGGGACATCCGGCCACAATTCGCAATGCGCAGTTGATGGTTTTATTGACGATGGTATTTAAACTCTGCCATGAAGCAGGAGCACAGTACTCTTGTGGATGGCAAGTGGCTTATTTGACTTTGGGATTGCAACTACTAAAGCATTTCTCCAGAATTTTGGAAATTTGAGTTCAAGCAAACCGGAAAAAAATTGCATAACCAAGATTATACAGCGAGGTTAACTTGAAGTATAAAGTCCGAGAAGATAGAATACAGACTCGGGAAATTTCCTGGCAGCGAAGGACAACGCTAAGTCCTTCTGGAATGAAGCTTCCAGTGATGTCCTTGCTCTCGGGTGTTGGATTCTTCCAGAGCCCAAACACGTCTTTGACAACTAACCTGATAGACACGCGGTCTCCCATCTTGTGAGCCCGGTTCTTCACTAGTTGTGAAGCGACAGAATTTGATGGAATGGGGGCAGTTTCCCGACCTTCCAGTAAGGTTGTTACTGATTTTTCTAACAGGATCTATCGTCTATATCAGGGTCTCAAACATTCGGCACGTGGACAGCATGTGGCTCACGAGAGCCTTTTGTGCGGCCCGCGATGCTTTTTGAAAATTTCAAATAATCCACTGATTACATTCACCTGACTGGATGTAATTGACATCAATTACAACAATGTGAATGTCTAATGAGACAAAAAATAGAGAGTGAAAACAAAAAAAAACGCAAAGAACTCCATCTAGCAAAATTTTAGCCCGGAAAACTTATGGTGATTATGATCAAACTGTTCAAAAGTGCATGCATATTTTGTTTACTCGCTTTTAATTTGATCTGATTTCTGATTTCCAAACGAAACGTTCCCAAAACACAAAAACTGGCAAAAATACACAAAAACTGGCACGACCAAAGTATTTAATTTTGCTCTGTAGTAATAGAGCACAGTATATTTCTACTTTTAAAGAGAAGGTTAACACTATACGCATATAATATTTTTGAAACCTTGTGTCGCTGGCTTAAATTCGAGCTAAGCTTGAACGACATACTTACCTTGTAGGCCTACGTGCAAACAAAAGCGGCAAGGTGATTCAGGCCTTCACGTGACAACTGCTCTTGTGCTTAACAAATGGTAGGTTCAATAAACTGATTTGCCGTTTGTACTAATCTTATCAACTTTACAGATCTCAAAGCAACAACAAAAAAGGATTTTGAAGATGATAGCCGACGGAGTAAAAGCAGGTTGCACCATGTTGTGCGGAGGTGATGCTGCTGAAAACCTGAAAGGGCATTTTGTGCAGCCAACTGTGCTTGTCAATATAAATGATGATTTGGAAATAGCAAAAGAAGAAGTAAGAGTAATTCTGGGTGTGCGGATTAAATGAAAAATTTTGAACACTTTGTGGATCTGATCTTTGATATTTATAAAACAAAAATTCAACCACATACATTTTTAAACGGTTTTGAAATTCGTATTTGGTTTTAGCAAGGGGCTCAGGTCATGCGTGACGAGACGTACAAACAATTCACAGAGTTCAAAGGATAATTCAACAGCCCCGTCTTTGTTCTTATATTGCCTTTCAGGAAGAAATATGAATAAAATTTGTAAACACACCTCAACTGGAATGTTGTTTTTAACCTCACTGGGTTTGACAAAGCTTGGTGCAAATTCTTGATTGCTTATCCACAGTGTTTTGATCATAGCGTTCCGCGAAAGAACATATTTAACAGGCAGAACAAAATATAGAAAGGCGTGTTCTGAATTCCGATAACAATATGCTTTTGACTTGTATTTGCATCTTTTTCACTTTGCACTGTCTAGCTGTTTGGCAAGGTTAAGGCTATTGACATAAACTGCGAGATGCTGAGTGAAACGAGAGTAACTTGTGATTCCATTTGCAGATATTTGGACCGGTTCAACTGATTTTTAAGTTTTCCAGCTTGAAGGAAGTAGTTGAAAGGTCCAACAACACTTGTTACGGGTTGTCAGCTGGCGTAATGACCAGGGACATCAACAACGCATTGGCGGTGGCCAAAAGTCTGCAAGCCGGGATTGTTTGGTACGTTGCTCGGGCTAGATTTTAACACGTTGGTGACAAATTTGCGCTTTGCTTTCTACCTTGCTTTTGTGAACTTCTGCTTTCAACGGTGTCGATGCAGGCAGAAACTTACTTTTAGGGCAAAGACACTTCTTCGACCTAGTCAGAAACGCATGCAATGTAACAATTACTTTTTGAACAGAATTTAGCGTGCAATTCAGGCAGCTACCCCAAAACCTTTGAAGTAAAAGGCGTTCAGTCACCATGTGTACTGCATGAAAGTATGTTGTTAACTTGTAACGCTATGATGGTGTATCTCAATCCTCACAATGAAATGATTTGTTCGACCGTATGATGTCCTTAGTAACCCCTTTACCGCCCGCGCCGGCCACTAAAGTGGCCGGCACTTTTTTGGCCATAAATCGCCAGCCGGTATAGCCAGAAAGCTGTTAAAACCATCTACGGATTCGGCAAGTCTTCTAGTTTTGATTTAAAAAACACATTTGATTTGGGTTTGGGATTTTCTCTTGGTGACGTCACAAAAAGGGTATGTTTTTGGATTTTTGACCAACTTTACCTGGCCCAGGGCGCCAATCCAACGAGCTAGTTTTTGGCTTAAAATATTTTTGGAAAATAAGCGATCTTTCGCGTCTTCAGAGCCCTGATTGACCTTCTAGCGTATCTGGAACCAGAATTATGGCTCAAAAAACCCATTTTACCCAAAATCAGAAAATTGCAGAAAAAGAATATGTCTCCCACTAATGGCTTGCTCGACTAGCGATAACTCGCCAGCAGTTTACGCTAGAGAGCTATTCAAACCCTCAAAAGAGTCGTGAAGTCTTGTAGTTTAGAGTCTAAACTTTAGACTGAAAAGAACTTTTGAGGTTTGGGGTTTTCGGTGGATGTCGTCGGGGTTAGGGTATGTTTTCCTTTTTTTCTTTTCTTTTATGACGTCATCGCCCAGACAATGAGCCGATATTGTGGCTCAAACTTGTTTGGATTCTAGGCTGTAATATGAGTCTTTAGAGCCCTTGATCGACTTCCTGGCATTTCTGGTGCCAAAGTTATGGCCAAAAAACCCAATTTTTTCAAGAATACCCTAGGGATTAGTGGGGATTTCCAAAGACTCGTATCGTAGCCTAGAATCCAAAAAACTTTGAGTCACGAAATCAGCTCGATTGTTCGACTCCCAGTGGATGATGACGTCATCGAAATGTAAACAACTATGCATAAACATCCTCTCATTATGTAAACATCAACAAAAAAACGAGATCTCAAGCTCAAAATTTTTTTTCAGTCTAAACTACAAGACTTAACGAGTCTTTGGAGGGCTTGAACAGCTCTCCAGCATATTCTGGCGGCGAATTATGGCCATATAAAATATGGGTGTGATCCACCCCAGGTTAGCGTTTGTAGGGGTAGAATTTGTGAACATTTTGTGTTGTTTGGGCAATAACGTTGGTTCTAGATAAGCTAGAAAGCCAATCAAGGGCTCTAAAGACTCGGATGATAGACTAGTTTCCAAAAAACCTGAGCCAAAAAATTGGCTAATTGGATTGGCGCCCAGGGCCGGGTAAAATTGGCCATAAAAACGAAAAACACCCCTACTTGTGACGTTCCCCCAAGAGAACCTCATACCCAAAACTGAAATTTTTTTTAAGTCGAAACTAAACGTTTCCCGAATCCGTACATGGTTGGAACACTTCTCGAGCTCTAGCAGCTGGCGAGTTATGGCCAAAAGAGTACCGGCCACTAAGTGGCCAGCGCGAGCGTTAAAGGGTTTTAAAAACTAGTATTGGAAAGAGGTTTTATCAAGGTTTTCCGAGTTGTTTAGGGATGCTCGTTTTTTTGTTGTAATGATATTGCCTTCCCGTGCTAGATTATTCAACCTGTTCGCATGTGGTTCAAGCAAGTGGATTTGTTTGTTGGAATATACCACACAAAATCTATACTATATGTTTTATATTGGAAATCGGAACTATAGAGTGGAAGGGTTTTACGCACTGTCCTTAATCTCACGAAAAGCTATTGGCAATTTCCTAAACTCTGTGCGACTTTTGGTTTCACTTTATAGTATAAGGCTCCAAGAAGTTACTTCACGGGATTACTGTTCACGAGACAGTTACAAAAGGAAGAACACGTTCTAAACGAGTGATTACGAGCAAACCAAAGGTAAAATACCGACCAACAGCTTACAGTTACCTGCGCACGCTCAGTTAACGACTTGACGCATCTTCAAGCATAGCTCGTTCCACTGATAACTTCAGAAATAAAACACAACTGAGCTATCAGTCTCACTCAAAGCTGCAATTGGACATTCAGGTACTGCCATATACGCTTGCGTTATGGTCACCGCTGGGCATGTTTCACCCTGAAATTTCAGAAGCATTGGCCAGGAGTCCACCTTGACTTCGTTACGAGTAAGGCTCCCAGGCCTCTTGATAGTTCAGACATACAAAAACTATTCTTCTGAAATCGAGCTTGCGTACATTTCCGCAGTGGTGTTTTGATCAATGCAGTCTCTCACAAATCTTTGAGCCTACGAAGATTGCGCCACACTTGCGGTTATGCAAACGCTTCATAACGGCAACAAAATTTCAGTATGTCTCAGTAAAACTCAACACGTGAGCTTGACATCTTTCTAAGAAATACATTATTGCACAGTTCGCGTAACTGCTGGCGTTTGCAGCTGGCGGCTCCGTTTCCGTCCTTTTCATGTTTCGCTTGGTGTTGACTATTCACGTTTCACAAAACTGAAATTTTGTCGCAGTTGCGAAACCACAAGAAAATTTTAGAAGCATAGATAAAATGTGCATGCCTAAACTAAACCGTACCAGTTGACCGAAGCTAAAGCTAGCGGCGAGCGTACAAACTGTGACCGAAATCCTGCACAGCTGCAAAAGTAAAAATTAGCAAAATGCAGAAGTAGAAGCCAAGGCGTTAAACACGCAGTTCATATTTCTCCAAAAGAGGAACAAAGTGTTAAAAGTTGCCCAAAACGGTCGATATCAACGCAAATGGGTTGCAATGTTAGACAACAGAAGCACAGCATTTTTTCTCGTTCAAGGCCCAGATTGGAAGCGCGTCTCGGAAACGACACCATCAGCTTGATTAAGTTTCATCAACTCCAGCGAAGATCCCGAAAGTTAGAGAAACTAAGCAATAACCAAAATGAGTTCCTTTCGTCGGACTGATTTCTGGTGCTCCTGACAGCTTTCCACAAGTTAATTTATTTTATAAGATGCCGTAGGCATTCGAGCGCAGTGTTTTTACAGGAAAAGAACAAAACTTTTGTTTAGCTATAAAATTCAAGAAACTAGCACATGTTAAGCATTCTAAGCTCCTAAAATAGTAAAGGTGCGGTCAGTTCTGTGAGGTAATGAAAAGCAAAAACATCATTCAATTTGTTTCCAGCAAAACAGCAGTTCTTGTGAATGGCTGCATGTGAGATTAGCCTCTTTTTTGTGAACTTGGACCGTACCTAAATTTTTCTGTAAAATGTTTTGATACATTACGATCTCATGGCACAGTAAATACTCCGATCTGTTATTTTAAAGCGTTTAACGAAACACCCTTGAAAGAACAATTGTCTAAAACAGACGTCTATGATACAGACTGCAAGATGGGATTTCTGCGCATACGAATTCTCTGTCCGTCTATAGGTAATTTTTTATTGACAAAGCAATTGAAGATTTATTTGCAAATTGTGTAGGCGTGCAATAAAAAAGTAAGGGTTGCAGAGACGGCAAATGCTACAGACAATGAGCTATGGAATTCTGTATCTTGTGCTTGCGGCGAGAAAAATGGTAACAACATTTTTTCATTTCATTTTACTTGTGACAAAATTATAGCAAAATGGGAAAGATGGTAACTATCCGATGAAGATACACGGTAATTGTGCCATAGCACAAGGTAATTGTGCCATTGCCATTGTGCCATAGCACAATTACCACACAGACTGTGCTGTATACGGCTGCGAAAATCGCTATTTTTTCTTTAGTTCAAGAGTGCACAAACACAGGGCACGCATGCCCAAAGTGACCCACCAGTCCAATGTTCCCTCTAAGGTGCGCAATTGCGCAGTACCATCAGACCATTTGCGCAGTGAAATCTCATTCTCGCGCACTTGCAACATTCCAAATCTCATATCGTATTTATATCGCATAGAACTTTTACCGCTTGTAACGCTTCACCAGTTGCGTGTGCACATGGTTGCGCAGTTGCATGCGCACCAAAACAAACATTTGCTCAGTGTAAAATTTTCATAGAGGGAACACTGCCCACCACAGGTTCGAAAATGGCACGTTAGCGTTCAGGTTCAGGTGATTTGTCTATTTGGCGTGATACGCAAAATTTTTTTTCATATTATAACACTTTACATCAAAACGTTAATTTACGTGTGGCTAACTACGCCCAGGAACTAGTAACTAAGTAGTCTTCTGCCGGGTTTGTGATTCGACGACACTTGGTTTAGCTACGAAGAAGTTCGTTTATAACCCAGCAATTATTTGAACGCATGGTGTGTTACGGGACGAGATTATATGAAAAATTTGGCACCCTACCCCCATTTGAGTTGGATACTCCTGCTGTAGGTAGTGCTAACCGCAAAAGGAATAGAACCGCTGGAAAAGGTGTCTTTCTATAGCAGGTTGTTCTTCTGCTTATTCTTCAAAACCCTTGTGTTTCCAGATGTACACGCATACATGCAACTTGCTTCTGGGGACCTGAATATTGATTGGAAATTTATGTCTGCATTCAAACAGGCATGCATGCAGGAATCTACGCAATTTGATATGAATGCAATCAAGGCTGTTGCAATGATTTGTTGTATATTTCTCGTAAATTCTTGGCACAAAATGTAGCTTTTCTGGTGGCAGAAAGTCACTGAATGTGTCTGGTTGAACAAGAAACTTTGTTGGAACTATTACTGTTCCAAACTTTGTAGACACCCAACAAAGTAGCGATTGTGCGCTTGTTTGGCATCAAATTGATTGTTTGGCAATACTAAGAAACCAGTGTGCAGAGCACGAAGGCCTTTGCAGTTCCTGTAATCCCCAGTCAAACCTAAGCAATTGTTCTTTCTTTTTCCAGGGTGAACTGCTTCTTTGAACTTAGCCCAGCTGCTCCGTTCGGTGGATACAAACAATCAGGCATGGGCCGAGATTTGGGCGAAGAAGCCCTGAACTCCTACACTGAAACAAAAACGGTATACATCAAAGAACCGTCGTTTCCCATCAGTGACAATTCGCCTGAGACTTGAAAGGCACGCTTCACTGTCACGAGCTTAATAGTTTCAAATTACTAACAAACGCTTATGCACTTCGATCGTGTGATCACTTAGCCCTATGACCTGCGGTTGTAACGGCAAATTACGATGTATTCATATAACATGAGCTTATAGCAAAAGGGCTTCGGCGAAAGCGATCCGTTTATTTCGCAGGTGTGCATACTGTACTTTTAAATTGATGGCGCATCCTGAAGTTGTAAGACGTTACGATTGATTTGATTCTTTCTCCTTCAATCTCACTGTACATGTTTAAATTTAGAGCATGCCAAATATGAGTTGTGGATCACAGCATGGGTCAGTCACAATGTTAACCCAACTGTGAAACTCTAGCTGCAAAAAGCTGGCTTGGAATTTGTTGTTTGAGGTGGAAATGGAAGAACAAATGAGTTTAAAGTGTACTTCCTTGCCACGATTCTAGTAACATTTGGGTATTTTGTGGGAATTCGGAAAAGTTCTGATTTCTGTAAAAGCAAGTATTTTTTCACCCAACTATTTCTTCAAAGATATTGGTTAATTTCGATCCCAACACGATTGCTATGAAATGCAAATTTAACGACATGTAGAATGTACTTTCAACATATGTGTCTTAACGAAGGAAAACCTGAGATCGATCACGTGCTGTTTATTACATGCGCTGGATCTGGGAGTACACTTTCAGTTATGTTTTGGAAAGTAGGCTATATCTGAAATTACGAAATCGGTTAGGGCCTTTGCTTTTGCATGCATTTACGCAAATATTCAGGTGCGATTTTGGTGAGTTCTCTTGTGTCACTGTTGATACTGCGATTTGTGCAGAATGCTGAAGTTGCCTACTTTAAAATAAATCGCAGACTGCTAGGTTCAGTGGTTTCGAAACTTTGAGGGTTTATCAAAGTTTTTGATCAGACATGCAGTTGTGCTCTTGTGTTTGTCACTGAGTAACCGTTTATTGATAAAGTGCTTTGCATCATAATAAGTACCAACTCTACTGTGCAGCAAAGCATCCGAAATTGAAGCCAACCCATAAAAATAGCGAATTGTTTAAGTTTTAGGACAATGGCTTGAGAGTTCAATAATTTTAATTGCGGCCAAGCCCGTCACTGTGTGGGTTCGGAGCTAAGTTGCCCAACGGCTAATTGCTATAATGTGCTTTATATTTGATTAGCTTTTATCTGATTACCAAGCATCCCGCTTAACTCTATGCCCCCATGAAAAAATGAATTGGCGACGGGTTGGAATAGGTCATCATTTACGCATCTGCTAAACGTCAGTCCTGCACAACTCAGAAAGTTCGAAGGGCCAAACTGATCAACATAAATTCTCGGCGGGCCGCGACGCAAAAGTCTCATTGTAGAGTAGATTGGAAAAAATTCTGGAACGACAATTAATCATACCCGAAGTAAGGCTTTTACAACATTTTCTGAAGTCGAGAAAGCTCTCGCGGGCCGTATGTTGTGCACGCCTGCTATACGTGAACGTTTTGTTCTGTTAAAGAAAATTGAAGGTTTTTGCAAAATGTGTGGAAGTTGGAGGACAGGGTTTGAGAAGCACCGCTTATAATGAACTTAACATGTTGCATCCATCTACACATTTATGGGTACACATGTGCTTCAATGTTTCGTGCATTCTTTATGCGTGATATCAGGCAATTTCTGTTCGTGATTCCATCCAATGTACTTGTTTGCGAACAGTTAACATGATAACCGAGTAAAATATATCACCGCAATTGATGGCGATTCCGGTCGTTCTTGTGAACGCTTTGCGCCAGGGGCGGAGCTAGGAGGGTGCCAGGGGGGGCCACTGCCCCCCCCCCAATTTTGCCTGACTCCCCCAG
>JGI24159J19872_10012473_pt1 | contig 11077 bp, 5 predicted proteins | sample Ectturendosymbi4_FD_19872 | JGI IMG/M metagenome (IMG submission 19872)
GTTGCCGCCCCTCCTGCCTCCCCGTCAGTTTCGCCACTGCGAGAGATATGTCCAGATACCTGTAGGTCCAATACGCAACCAATCGTACGCCCTCACAGCGAGAAATCCTACATTCGCGCAATCCTTGAAAAGAGTTCTCTCTCACTTTTGTTATTGCTGAGACAGTGTATTTCAGCCAGGGCTGTGGAGCTGGAGCGGGAGCCCAAGCTATTTTGGACGACTCCAACTATAGCCGGAGCTGGAGCCAAAAACTTTTAGATGGTGAAGCCGGAGCCTGAAATTTTGTTTCCGGCTCCACCCTGGTTTATGCTGTGTGAGATCAGGGCTTCTCAAATATTTTTTCACATGTCCCGCTATGCATCAAATACAGTATATCATTTTGCAACACCTTATCTATACTGGTGTAATAATACATCAGTACAAACAATACTTTGGCTTTGGGTTCACTTTTCACTGGACCAATGCCTGGGGCTAGAGCCGGAGCTGTCTGAAATTGGAGTTCCGGCTCCACAACCCTGATTTCAATACACTCTTACCATAGTGAAACAATTGTTGTTTGATGAATAAGCCCTCTCCACATTTTTTTGTATATACTCCCTTCATTTCATCACTCGTTTCGCCGAAAACCTGTTTTGATTTCTGCATACTTTAAGGAAACAATAGTTTGTAGGACTTCGGGTTCATTTCACCAACGTTCATTAGAACCCTTGAAGTCCCGCGTGAGCCACTTTTTTGACCCGACTTTGCAACTTTTTGCAACTTCATAACACACCAGCCGATTGAGCTGGCCAAGTAAATTAGACATTTCAAAGTTTTGATTAAGCAACAAAACACGACGTTGCAACGTGGCAAAGATAATCGTTTAAACCTCCTTAAGTCCCGGGCCGACCACTTACTTGCAGAGCTTTGCAACACTATAACTCGCCAGCCGATTGAGCTATGAAGCTGTTCAAACCATCTACGGATTCGGGAAGTCTTCTACTTCAGATTAAAAAATTTTTTTCGTTTTGGGTTGGGATTCGTTGTGAGTGACATCACAGTGGGTGCATGTTTTAACGCCTTCGTGGCTGAGGTTACTGGCCCTGGAGACCAACCCATCGAGCCATTTTTTGGCTCAAGTTGTTTTTGGATTCTAGGCTGTCATCCGAGTCTTCAGAGGCTTTGATTGACTTGCTAGCATATCTGGAGCCAAAATTATGGCTCAAAGCAAAAATTGGGAAAAATTCAAGTCCCACAAACGCTAACCCTGGGTGTTTTTCACCCTATGGCCATAACTCGCCAGCAGATGGAGCTAGAGAGCTGTTCAAACTCTCTAAAGATGGGGAAAGTCTTGTAGCTTGCAATACATTTTTTTTTCACTTTTGGATGTCGTTTTTTTGTTTATATTTACATGATAGAAGTATGTTTATGCATATTTTGTTTACATGTGGATGACGTCAACATCCCCTTGGAGCCGACCAATCGAGCCGATTTCGTGGCTCAATGTTTTATTGGATTCTAGGCTATAATACAAGTCTTTACAGGGTTTCTGGTTCCAAAATTATGGCCAAAATACCGCAAATTAATTATGGAAATCCCCGCAAATTCCTCACGGAATTCCTGAAATATTTCGAATTTTTTTGGCATAAATACTGAACCAGAAAGGCAAGAAAGTCGATCAAGCGCTCTAAAGACTCGGTTTATAGCCTGAAATAAAAAAAAAATTATGAGCCACGAAATGAGCTCATTGGATCGGCCGATGGCATCATCAAACAAACCGCAAAACATACCACACTCATGACATCATCGACCAAAAACCCCAAACCCAAAAGTTGATATTTTTTTAAAATTCGAATCTAAACGTCAACACTTCACGAGTCTTTAGATCGTTTGAACGGCTCTCTAGCTCAATCTGCCGGCGAGTTATGGCTGGCCAAAGTTTGCCCTGAGAGGGAATATTATACCTTTCGTGAAACGTTTTGATTTTTGTCAAAAACTGGGATTTTGAGTCATAATTATGGATCCAGATATGCTAGAAAGTCAATCAAGCGCTCTAAAGACGTAGATCATAGCCTAGTTTCCAAAAAAACTTGGGCCAAAAATTGGCGCCCATGATGAGGTAAACTTGCCAAAAAGGCGAATACATGCCCCCATTATGACGTCACCCACAGTAAACCTCACACCCAAAATGAAAAAAAAAATTTAATCTGAACTAGAAGACTTGCTGAATCCGTAGATGGTGTGAACAGCCTCACAGCTCAATCGGCTGGCGAGTTATGGTGTTGCAAAGCTCTGCAAATAAAAGTGGTCGGCCCGTGACTTAAGAGGTTTAAACGATTAGTTTTGCCACGTTGCAACGTCGTGTTTTGTTGCTTAATCAAAACTTTGAAATGTCTAATTTACTTGGTATCATTGTGCGAGAACATCATCTTCTACAGAAATCTCGCGCTGGAGTAGTGCTAATTTCAAATTTACATAGGCAAAATGAAGTAGCTCCAGTGGCGTACACAGAAAATTTTTATGGGTGGGTTTTCATTCAGTGGTAAATGGTGATCATTTGTTTGTGGTGTGCACTCTTTGTGACGTCACAATTTGACGTCGTATTCATGTTTCCAAACCACCATTTTGGCGAAGTTTGTTGACATAATACGCACATCCTTCTACACGCACTCCCCTTGTTTTATGTGTCATTGCGCTGAATATAAATTATCATCGCGCCATGTCGGATATATAAAATAAACTCAAGGATGCGACACAGCAGTTCATCACTGCAAAAATATAGGCTGCACATTAAAATAGGGGAGTAAAACATACTCATCACTTCGTCAGAGAGCAATTTAAAACTGCAAAATGATGCTGCGCTAATGTCTTGTCGAATACGAGCAGTGGAGCACAGAAAGTGTGCGGCTGGACTGTCTGACGCACACCCCGGTTTGCAAGATCGAAACTCGCTAAATACACAAGAATTGAGAATGCGCATAAAGTATGCAAGAAAATTTTTTGTTATGTATAGAAGTTAGCAAATTTTTAGTTTTTCTTTTTCCCTGCTGAGACATTGTGAAATGCCTGAATGCTTCTATGTTAAAAACTGCTGTTTCTGAGCTCGTGCAACAGTTCTATCATGCTAAAGAATTCGGTAATGTAGCCAACACGATCAGCGCTTGCGCTGATCAGCCATAGCAGACAACATAAAGACAATTGTTCCGGATAAAATGAACTACTGCAGAACACAATCTTAAGCATGCGTAGGGGACGCGGTCTGCAAAAAGTGGTGAGATGGTTTCTGGATGCAGACGATAACCCTGATCCCCACCAAATACATTATTAGTTTTTGGTCCATTTACAATGTTCCTTGAACTTTACATGCAAATTTATTCCGTGGTATTTGCATTAAGTCGACAAATTAACAAGCAAAAAGTATACGAAAACAATTAATCTCCTTTGTGCGGGTAATAAAGTTTTTGTAAAATATCAAGCTCAAGGTGGGGTTACCCCACCTTGCGTACGCCGTTGAGTAGCTCATGTGTTTCTGCAGACGCAATAGTTTGGCCAAGTACGAAGAATGTGGAAACAGCTGCCTTTGCAGCTTTGAATATGTGCCCATCACTCGGTGTGACTGCAGAAGAAGCTTTACAGCTGATGAACGTTGTTTTTCTCGGTAAAATTGAAAACAACAAGTCATCCCTTCTGTGGAAGCATTTTCTGGATGAAGAATCAGCATCCTTTGTTGAAAAGGGGTAAACAATTGTTTTTGGAAGCAAATCAAATGTTTTCATCTTTCTATTTCTTTTTTTATCACAACACTTCTCTGCGCTCACCTGAAAATTTTCAAACACTTGCACCCAATGTAATAGTGACGCCCGGTGAGGTAAAAAAATAGTTATTAAACGTAAGCAAGAACTTCTTGTTATAATACACACTGTACAAGTATATGGTTGTCTATTACGCTTTGTCTGCTTGCAAGCAGATAATTCCACTAAACACGCCGATACTTGCGGTGGATATACATACCCACCAAACCATCGTGGAAAAAACACAGTTTTCGTTTACAGTGTGGAGTAGATTTTAGCGCATAGTTTAGAACAGGGGTGGCCAAACTACGCCCCGCTAGCCACATCCGGCCCGCCGACCAGTTTAAATCGGCCCGCCAATTACCTTGCGCATTTTTTCAAGCATCACGTTTCCGACTGTGCACAGCAGTGCAATAGCCTTGGCTGATGCCTGTCACGTAAATCGCACTGTATCCAGCCCTCCAGTGACCAGGCAGTCGCGAAATCAGTCCTCGGGCCAAAACGTTTGGCCATCCCTGGTTTAGAATAACAGCATCTTAACCTACCAAAGTGAAACCTAGAAAAGCTGAACGTGCACTTTGAACGAAAACACTAAATTTTTTGTTACAGCGGTATAGAAATGCAATATCTGGTTGTTTTTTGTTTGTCTAGTTGTAAATTAATAAATTATGAATTAATGTCTACGATGAATTTGCAAATATTTTGAAAAAAGTGGGTTCACCACGATCGCCGGAAAAAGTTGTTGGAAGTGTCCGTGCAATCTTACGTCACGAATGCTTCTGGAGTGTCGATGAGACAGCTCACTGGTTTTTGATAAACATGAGCGAAGTTCTGTCAGGCATCACAGAATTTGCTTTGTCTGTTTGAAAGCATGTTGAAGTTCTTCACTTTGACTGAATATTAAGTGGTTTGCTTGTGCTTTAGGAAAATCAAATCTTAATAGCGTATCAATACTACTGCATAGTTCTTTCATGTGGCTAAAAGCAACTGAAATTTACCCATCTCAGTTTTCTTTGTAATTCACCTAATCAGAAATATCTAAGTTAATCTCAGCCACAGCTGAGTCACTCCGGGTTAGCCGCGCTTGCAGAAAAAGAGCATGGAGTTGACAGTGCAATTGTCAATTATCCACCAAGAAAGTCAATGTGCCAAGTCGTTGCGGTTTGAAAATGTGATGAAGGTAATTACTAGAATAGTTACTTCATTCGAGCAACGGGGTTAAACCACTGGCATTTGTCCTAGTTGGCAATTGTCTGGTTAGCAGTTTTCCAGCTGGCAATTGTCTTGGTACCACAACTCACATGTCAATTCTTTGAAACACTAGATCCGCAAAATGATGCATCGTAGCGCTTCTTCTACCTGTACTATGCTAATATGTTGTGCTATACCCAGGCCCGTAACTACGGGGCTTCACCCCCCTATTTTTCGCCTCCCCTGTAAAAATGTGTTGGACATAGTTTAAAATTATTGGACATAGTTTAAAAAATTTGGGCCCCTCTCAGAAAACTCTTCGCTCCCCTATTGTCCCAAGCTGGTTACGGGCCTGGCGGCACCTGGAAGTGGTGGGACGTTAGAGATGTCTCAAGAGCAATTTTTAACTTCGATTTCAATGCAATTTTAAATAAAATCTTGTCGGAAAGCTGTAGCTTGAATAAGGATTGAAACTTTGGGTGGGCGATTCCTTCGATAACTTGACTGTTGATTTGCCGAGTACGTACCTACTATGGAAGTTTGCACTAACCGTTCAGAATGAAGTTGCATACATGGTCAGGAATTCAATATGCTGCATTGATTTTATCTTCAAGCTCTATACCAGTGCTGTTCAAACTTTTTCCTCCTGCAGCATCCTATGCAACGTTAAATTCGTATATTGCACGGCATAGCTGCACCTCAAACAAACCACCTCTTGGGTTAAGTAGCAAGGTTATCAGCCAAACCCAAACTTTAATTCTAAATATACTTGTTCATTTTTTATGCCTATAGCTTTCCAACAGCGTTACCACGAAATTCACTGATGTAAGTGGAGTGTGTAACCACCCTAGCTTTCTTCTCTTATCTCAAGTTCTAACAACTGAGCACAATTACTTTTATAGATGTACAATTATATTGCTTATCACTTCACGTTACTAGGTACTATGCGTGTCAGACAGCAGAGCAACAGAATGTAATAAACCAACAAGTTTTAGTTTATTGGTGACCCAAAAATAACAACAAAAATATGTGATTCATTAATTAGGGGATTAGCCAATTACTTTGTTGTTTTCAGATCATAACTTTTGAACCAGAAACGCTAGAAAGCCACAAGGGCTCAAAAAACTGGGAATAGCCTAGTTTCCAATAAAAACTTGAGTTAAAAATAGCGGTTGGCGTATAGGGACGGGTAACCTAGGCCAAAAAGGCTTAAACCTACCCCACTTATGACATCACCCCAAAAAAAACGAAATCCGAAATTTTTTGAAATCCTTTTGAGGATTTGAACAGCTCTCTAGCACAATTGGCTGGCGAATTACGGAGTTGCAAAGTGATGGTAAAAAGTGGCGCACGCGTGTCTTAAAGGTATATCCACCTGGCAGCGAAGGTGTGACAGAATGTTGATATATACTGTATAAGAATTTTAATGATCTCAGGATGTAGTGAGTTTTATCATCATTCAATTTTCATGAGTGAAATTATTATCACACATGATTATAAATAATCAGTTTTTTCAGGTTTTCCAATTTCAGGAATTTAAAACTTCAGGAAATTTAAAAGCATGACTGCTCCCCCCTCATAAAATTGTAGACTTTTCGTGTTGGTTGTTTCTTAACCAATAAGTAGTCATCAGCAAACAAGAATCTCGCCATCCACTCCTACAGAAAGAAAATTCCCGAGCACCGCCAAGAAAATCTCCATGCCCAAATGATGCACAGTAGCGGTTGGTGTGTCCGTTAGTTCTGCATGACTGTTTTCAGAGTGGGAAAGAAAGATCCAAGACGACCAACAACAAAATATCTCCAGTTAGTTACTTTTGTCAAAACTCATTGACAGTACTTAACGTGTTTTATCAAAAACTTATTGACAGCAATATTTTTATCAAACTGATCTCAATCGACATTATTAGCTGGGTGACCCAAACAAAAATATACCACAACTTGGTAACTTCTTATGTTCGGAATTGGTGACTTCATTCCTAAAATTATCACAAGGAGTTATTTTACTTTGACATAATGGTTTCTATCCCCATCACTTTCAGTTGCGTGCTTCCAAGAATTAAAGAAGTTTTCCATCACTTGGATAGTTATTCAAAACCTATTGTAAGACATGTTTCAAAATCTCCAACTCACATCTCACAAATGCAATTATAATGACCATCCCATCGCAACTACTTCAAAAATTGTACCTTGGCCAACTTTTCAGCCAATCCGCACAACTATTATTGAGCGGCTCTTTCCCCTTTTGACGTCTCGAAGCCAGCGTTTCCCGCATCAATTTATTTAACTTGTTAGAGACTGGTTAGCACAAATGAAACTTATATACATAGCCGTAATCAATGCAGCTGATTGCACGGTGTATTTTTATCAATTTTTATTTCTACTCTTTTCTTTTGGACATTAAAAAATGTGGAAATCAATGATCACATGATCTTTCATTAAGCAAATAGAAAAATGAATGTATTTGTGGCAATAAACGTGTTACTCAAAATGTACTTTTAAACGTTTATTCCAGTCAGTTATCAAGTCAATCATATAGAATCCAATAAATGTTTGTAACAAAAATCGCGCATGCAAGACATACAGTATTACTCAGTTTGCATTGTCCTTTATTTATTCACCATTATGGAAGGTGAATTTACGTCTTGTTAACGGCGTTATCAAACCATTTTTTCCGAGAAGTTTAACATGGTGCGGAAGAATTAGACTCAAAAGATCATCTTTATTATCATCTATCTGATCGACAGTATTAGTGAGTTAAATTTAATCCAAATACATATCAAATCGAGCAGTTAACAGTCATTATAGAAAAAACATCAGGCTGTAGCTCTTTATCATTCCTGATTGACTTAAGCGAATAAACTTAAGATCTCGCGATTAGCATCAGTTACTCCAATGAACGTGGTGATATTAACATGTTTAGAAACAATTTTAAGCAACACTTAGTTTGTGCGCAGACTATTAAATTTATTTCGCTTAAAGGTCACTCCTGGCCAGAGGGGGGGGGCGTAACGAGGTTATAAGGCGCCCGGGGCAAGCAGCAAGTTTGGCGCCCCATATTCGAACCTGAGGTTTTTCGGAAGCAAATGTACTGTATTGAAGGAAGTACTTGTGACATTGTTGGTATTTTTCAACGCCCCCCGCAGTGATTCGGCGCCCAGGGAATTGTGCCCCTCTTGCCCCGCCGTCGTTACGCCCCTGCTCCTGGCTGTTAGGCAGCACAGGTCTTGCACAGTGCACTGCACGAAATTGTATGCATGCTGCTTTATGCAAAGTATTACTTGAAATTATAATGTTTAACTCAAATTTCAAATTATATAATTACTTAAAAACTATCGGTGGTAACGTGTTTTTAACTTAAGCAGACAAAATAAAGAAGCAAACCTTAGTTACAGGAGAGAAAGATTTTATGTGATCCACAAATTCATATGATGCAGTATTTTATTGAAATATTCTATTAAACTTACAAAGTTGCTTATGGCTGGCGTAAGCTCCGCCTCCTATGACACAAAAGAAGTCAGTGATCATCAATAAATTTTCAATTAGATTTTTGTGATTCAGCGCCCAGGGCATTGTGTCCCACTTGCCCTCTCTCGTAACGCCCCTTCTCCCAGGAAGTACGGCCAACAAAGATCTTGCACGTGTACGATCTATCTGCGAGATGTTGAAGGGAGTCTTGTTCCAATCGTAGGCGTGAAAATCTGGGCGGAGTGTATAGAGTTCTGCAGTTCGTTCGTATCCGAGACGTTACTCCTTCAAGTTTCGAAACGTCCCAAGAAAGCTGGGAATTTTGACGTTAATTGTAGGAGGTTGCAACTTGCAACATCTCAGCAACTTGTGATCACAGAATCAATTTTCTCAAAAGGAAGTTAAACACTGCTTAAATATTGCCTTTATTAAAAGCTTTTGCAGTAATTTAGCCCCAAATAATTGTAAAGAAGTGCCGTGAGGTCACGGAAAAAATTTGGGGGACAGGCAAAATTTTTGGGATCGTATGACCCCTACCTCCGCCCATGTAGTGTTACCATGCAAACAGTGTACAGTAGGTTGATGCAAACAGTGTACAGTAGGTTAAGTTCTTAGTGTAGTTCATGTGGTGCATGTTGTTTTAAACGTTAGGGAACCATATATGCTATTTACAAGCAACCTGTCACCCTATTCAAGTAACTTCACTCCAAAGGTGAAAGAAACACGGAATCTACCGCAAATTTTTAATAGGACATCCATTTCACGTAACACTAAGGACTGACGATGCGAATTGTTACGTGAAATCGATTTCGTATTAAAAATTTGCGATAGATTCCTTGCCAGAGAAAACCTAGAGCTTTTGACTGCTGTCTCCCTATCTCGCAGTTTTAACACGCAAGAAACTGGTTACGTTTCTGAGCGAGTTCACAAAACACATATGAAAAGTGTGTTTATTACTAGTTGCTGCAGTAACTTTGCGAGCGGATAAAAATATTCGGCTGGTGTTTTGGTATGTTCCGTCTCCGCGCATTGGCACGAAGCGAATTTCGAGTTGGCGTCAGTCTCAACCACAATCATTGAACATCAGCGCAATTAAAAGCTTCACTGAAAAATTGATTTCGGTATTTCAAGGTGTTACATTTCTCTGATTGATCATACCGCTGAGCCTTGTTCACGTCAGTAGCCACAGTTGTAATCGTAACAGACACTACGGTTTGCATTAATGTGCAACGTCTACAATTGTCGATCGCTCTTTTTCCCTAATCACATTTGTTGAACTGGTTGAATTTTTTCCGCTTTTTGTCGCCAGCAGTTAAACGTATCCTCGCCTTTTCATTTACCAGTAGCGGCTGCTTAATCGTCAAAAATTCTTATGACTGTTTATAATTTTAGGCAGTGAGGCTCGTTTCGATACAGTAATATCCCGGTTAAGTTCGCATCCCGATTAAGTTCGGAAAAAATTCAACTTTTTCAGCAAATCAAACATGACAACTTGTCATAAAAAAGTTAAACACGAAACATTATAGTGCTAAAGTTCACGATCTAAACAAATCATAAAGCGCCAGTTGGTGCGTATTACGTTCTCTTTTGCGTTTTGCTCCCAAACTCACCTGTCTTATTTTTCGCTGAAAGTGTTCGAAGGAATAATTTTAGTTCATTGCACTTTTTTTCTGCTTGCGCTTGCACATCAGGGCACAACAACTGATCCTTACGTGAGTATAAAATACATTTGAGAGTATAAAATACGCTTGCCGTGGTCATCGAAGTTACACGATTCCTTGTTTGTCAGATGAAAAATTAAGGAACTTTTTGAGAATTTGCTTCTGGTTTACATGAAACCACTTGATCTTTCAGGAATCTTCCCGTGTTCGATCTGTTTCACGTCGGGACACAAGACACTCCTCTCACAGCAATTCTGAACTCAGACGAGCAAGAGGAGTTGCGCGATAAAATCACCAAAAGGCACATCGCTGTTTTCGCTAAATTCCGCAGCATGAAGTGAGTTCTTCGACTGAATTTTAATCCGATGCAACCAATCTTTAAAGCTGGAATCTTCCGCGAAATGACACAATATGTAAACCTAAGCGGTGCTTGGACAAAGAAATATTTCTTATCGGTCCTCAGCCGTCTGCAAAAGTTTCTAGCTGCAGCACTTTTCAAAGACAGTGTGATACTACAGTACGACGATGTGTGATATCGTGGCCAAATGTATTTGCTACTGAAGTACAAAGTTGTTAGCAAACACAAGAAAACATTTTTAAACACATGAAACATTAACGTATCAAAAAAGCGCTCTGAACAGCTCGGCGAGGTACAGGATGGATTAAGATTTGATCACGAGGTATCATTGCTTCAGTTACATTTTTCTACACCGTCAGTATTGTTCAAGGTTACATTTTAAAGCCTTATCGATTAGTATCAAACACAAAAGAATATATTTATTTTTGACAAAATGCTCTGAATGTTGTGCGGCGTATTTTTTCTTAATTAATGCAGTTCCGTTTTTGACAAAAGCGTAACTGCGACAACTAACATTTTCTTACAATATATAGGAAAGCTCTGAATCCAGTCAAGGTTCTTTGACGCTGGTGTTTGCCAGCTATACGTGGCTAAATCGAACACAACATGCAAACGGATATATAAAAAAAA
>JGI24159J19872_10012474_pt1 | contig 11077 bp, 7 predicted proteins | sample Ectturendosymbi4_FD_19872 | JGI IMG/M metagenome (IMG submission 19872)
GTAAATAAAGATTTGTGCACCAGGAAATCTGTGAAACGAACTATCAAAGTGGTGAGAGCCAAACGCCTTGCTTCGGCTTGGCAACTTAACATTGGGTTCCTACACCAAAAGGAAAACCCTACATTGGTTGATCAGACCGGGACTACTATATAGTAGCATGTGTATATGCTCGAGAATAATCCCCTGAAATCAACGAACAGCGGCCCAATAAAACCACATGACATTCAAAATTCATCTTTCGTGTCATTTCAAATGAGGTGCGATTACTGTATAGAAGTTGTTGGTGTGGTGGCTGAAAGATCAATGAAGCTGATACTTGTTCGCATGAATTATGTAAACATTTTCTAAAAAGATTAAAGAACATTAGAACAAAGTAATGCAACGAAAGTTGATTGAGAATAGTTTCAACTTAAACTGTATCTAAAATCCTTTTCGAATACATACCGCTACCTGCATTACACGAAATGTCCCTGAAGTTCGCATTTAATCCTTCTGGTTGCGCAGACCTTGAACTTGCTGCATTTAATGCACTGCTACCATTAGGATGACTGACATCACGACCACCATCTCCGGCGGAAACAGCAGAAGCAAAATTCTCGCGCCTGTTCATGGTACTTGCCATTCTTTGTTCATTAAGAGAGTTGCAATGAACTTCGATTGCGCTCTTTGTCTCCGCCATTTTTGCGTCCTGGAAAGCTGGTCGTAAGGCTTATAAAAGTTACGAAAACGTCTAGATGGCATGTCTTTGTAGTTTGCACGTCAATACACAGTAAAAGCTAAGATTCTGCAACTACAACACCTCTCTATAGTCACTTTGTCGAGAAGACAAACATATCTTGAGTACTACAGCAAACTGCTCCTTGCAGCCGTAAATGCGAGACTAGGTGCGATTTTCCATTATTTTCCACTAGGTACGATTCAGCCCGCACGCTTCTGTTTTGTTTTGTTACATTTGTAAGTTGGTGGAGTGTGCGACTTCGCATGCGCGCTCTTCTGATTTTTGCGCATGCGCTCTTCTGATTTTTGCGCGTGCTGCACATTCTCGGAATTTGTGCTCAGGAAAGCTGATGAGTGCACATGCGTAGTCGTGCACACTTAAATCCAAGTTATATTAAAAGGTGTGTGTGCTGAGTCATGCCTATTTGAACCTGGCTTAACAATCCATAAAATTCAGAAGGCAAGCACCAATGAGTTCAATGTAAAACGAAAACCAACAACCGTTCAAAAGTTTATTTGTCGACCTACGCCAAAATGATGAAAATACTGCACCTCACACAGGCAACGAATTTCAGAGAAAGATTATGTCGCAAAACGATAGCTTCACAGTAGTCTTTCAATCCACAAATCTGTTCATTTAGACTTTTTTTGTAAATGAAGCATACGACGAGGGTCTATCAACCCAGTCAGAGCCGTGTGAAAGGCTGTTGGGCCCCCCCAAAAAAGATCCAGATGGGACCCTTTAATATCAGCAACTTATCGAGATTGTCTCCGGTTTCTCTGGTCGAAACTTTTAAATTTGACTGTCTTAACACAGTCTTCACAGACATATAAATAATAAACTGACACAACAGCCTTCCTTCGTTTCAACTTTACATGAACTGTCTTAACCAGCTTTCACGAAAACTTTTAACGTTGAACTAGAAGCCTAGTCTCTCTATCTGTACGCAACTACAAAGCGATTGCACAACACTCCACAACACATTCATTATGACGTAGATTTCCCCGAAATTTCAACCACCCACAACTTTACAAAAAACTGCTATAGTGTCCGAACGTCAGAAATTATTTTTCGAAATTAACGAATCATGATATTACATGCTTAATCTACCGGCTCTGAGTCTGCATTGAGGATAAAAACCAGAAGAGTAGAAGTCAAAGGTAGAGAGACGGCTCTAAATTACTGATACAATATACATTGTGGGGCCCCTACGAATGGTCGCCCTCCCCCGACTGGGGGGAACGGGGCTGCCTTGTCACGGCACTGAACCCAGTCATGTAAGTTTTAAGTAGCATAAAATTTGTATTTGCAAGTTTTTAATGCACTTTTTATGTGAAAAATACCATTGTCTTCCATAAAAAATGCTTTCAAATAGATCCGCCAAGTGTTGTTGGTCGTTCTTCTGACGCTGTTTTAATCGATAAGCAGGTGATAAAGGAAATATTTTGCAAACCGTTCTTTATGTTTCGACAAAATGANAGTGNTGACGAAGAGTGAGATGCTTAGGAATAGCATTTATTAGATTCAGGCGTTTTCAAATTTACTTTAAACATGAATAATCTTAACGAATTTTGATCTCGTTTGTTGAGTTTGTACAGCCACAACANCATTTGCTTTGAAACGCCAGACACAATGATGACCCTAAATTACGAAAAGTGNGGCAAGTTTGCTGATCGAAGCTCAATACAGAACAAGATATGTAAAAAATGAGCAGATTTGTTGGACTTACACTACAGTGTCAACGCACACAAAACAACGACGCAGGTTTTCCACCACTGCAGAAGTGCTATCTAGCAAAAGTATGCTGTCGGCATGTTTCAAATACCAAAGTTTCTTTGTATATGTAAATATTAAAGAACCAAACCATACTAAAACAATGCGCTTTTAGAAAAGGCAAACAAAAATCAATCAAAATCAAAAGCGCCGATTTGGTGATCTGTTCGTTTTGATAAAAGTGGCCGTTTATAAATCTTAGACGTGCGCTCATTAGCACAGTGGTTCCCAACCGGGATGCCATTTACAGTACCCATGGGTGCCGCGAGCTAATTCGTTTTTGTAATATATCATTAAAAATACATTTTCAAACTGTCATCGCAACTTAATGCAAACTGTTATGGGTTCACCACTTAGTGCCGCAAGCCTAAAAGGTTGGGAACCACTGCATTAGTAGGTCATGTCGGGCTGTTGTTTGAAAAGAATGGCATCAGAGCGAGTGCGACAATCAGGTGTCTAAGCGCCAGGATTGTCTGGCGGACTGGGAGGGGCGGTTGAGTTGCTGGCTTGCATCAAACTTTTGCGCGTTTGACGTGCCGAACTTGCGTTAATCAAAACTGACCTTGTCTTCAGCCTTCGTAAGCCGAACTCGGTTGAATTGCAATAAAACTGTGCATCAACGCTTTTCTGTGTTAGATTTGCAAAAAATGACCGAGCTGTTAGTATTCAGTTTCAGGCTATAAGTATAATCGACAGCTCGCTTATGTTACCAATTCTTGACACTACATTGCTTCCTTATCCTACCACAATTTGCGCAGTGGTGCCACATAAAATCTGGCGTTTATCCAAGTAAATGCCAATTCAGGCTTGCTTGTGTCTATAGTGTTTCCTGTCGTAGGAAGCTGTGTGTAGAGATTTGGGGTGTTGCCCAGCGTAGACGTTGCTTGCGAGGAATGCTGTCGTTGCATGCTGGGCCGGTTTTAAGCCTATTTGACCGATTTCATCAAATTGGGCCCCGCGCCTCAAGGGGCCCCGCGCCAGAAGTGACACAGTTACGGTAATCTAAGGGACGTACACTAGGCCACTAAAACGTGCGTTGTTTTGTTTCTGTCACGGTGGACGCCAGCAGAGATAAACAGATTTATGTTTTTTCCAAACGAAATCCAATCCAACAATTTTATTTCAAAATATAATCCAAATGGAAGAAGATCCCATCAAAAGCAGTGCCAAAGCAGAAATCTTACTTTTACCAGACCGAAAAAAACAATCTCAAACATCATGCAATGATAGATCTTCCGTGAGTAAAATTGCAACTAAAATAAGATGACCCAGTTAGTTGACCAGCATACATAAATAAAAGTTTAAGACAGGGGTTCGCCAATACCTTTTGGCGCGACCCTAAATATAGTTCAAATTCTCGAAACGCAAACAGTTTGTTAGTATGCAATTTTGTGGAAAATACTTTATAGTCAAACATCAATTTTAATGTTACTACTTCACTAGTGCATGTGACTTTGTTGGGACTTTTCGGCGGCCCCGAAGTGATTCGGCGCCCGGGGAATTGTGCCCCCTCTTTTTCAGAGATACCACGATCCCCTTTGAGAGCTTTGCACCACTGTTTAGTTAAAAAGGTCATGTACCACTCTGGAGCCACATTTAAAGAAGCTCTGAAACAAGTCATGTGTTTTTCAACATAAAGCAAAAAGTATGGGAGAATGTTCCAGAAGAGGCAGTTTCAAGCGTCCGGCTGCAAAACTTCACAAATTTTTTTGTTCCTTGCGTCACAAATGTATCTTATGCGTCACAAATGTATCTCATGCTCTTGAATTTAGTTGAAAAATTGAAATGTGAAACAAATTTATCTCTTTCATCCACGTAGTAACCCCACGACTACCTTTTGCAATGACGATGTTTTGGGGCCCCTTTCTGATAGCTTGCCCAAAATTTGAATGTCCACCCCTGTGTATCTCAGTATCTGTAAGTAATGGCGGTTTCAATTCCTTCTGCACTTGCAAAATAAAAAGCATCTTGCCACTTACGTTCGGTTTTGCTGCTGACTCTTCTCGTTGCAGTTAAATGATTTCATTATTTATTGTAGGATAGGGTGGCAATTAACATCAGATGAAATTTGAAACACCGAGCTTATGAACAGCAGGTCGGAGTAGGGTTGCCAAGTGCGTTTTGTAAAAATACCGGCCATTTTGATTTGTCAACAGCGCCAGATCTAAGCTGTGTCGTAATGCGTAAGCGGCACAGGGAAAACAGAGAGACTATGAGCATTGTCAAGCCACAATAATTTGCCCGTATTTTGGCTGGCTCATTACATTTCGGTGTGTGTGTGACGTAACAATCGCACCATGCACTGCGTCAACAGAAGCAAACAAACTTCGCTGAGAGAACTGNCCTGACAAGATTCACTACTAGAGTCNTGATAATTTGAGAAATTCTGCGTTAGTTCTTTTTAAAGTTACGGCAAATGATTTATTTTCAAAAATACCGGCTTCANGCACTGATTTTCAAAATACTGGCTTTTTACCGGCCTCTGCTAAATTAACAGTAAAATACAGATGGCCGGTAGTGGCGCAAAAATTGGGCGAATTGAACAAATTTCCCCCTTAAAGCCGAAGGTTCCCGCATGCCCCACCTAATCTCCAAATCAAACACAAAAAGCAGAACTATTAATAGGCTTTATGTTGATTTCCAACATGTTGCTGCCCNAATATGCTCGCCTCCCNTTGCAAACCTTTTACGTCCCCAAAGAGAGGCGCGCGCCCCCAGTTTAAGAACCACTGCACCAGCCTATAGCAAATATTTTTTCGATCAGCTAGAACATATTGTAGAACTGTTTCCTGAAGAAAACTTAATGTGCTTGTGCATTCCTTAATGTTAGAGGGCAAACAAAGAGGTGCTTAACTGATAATCACAAAATGTACAATACACTCCAGCAAAATTAGCAAGATAGCACAATCAAACCCTGCTGTTAAACTGCAAACCTCACTTTAAAATCAAAATACTTATTACTTGTGTCTTCACTGTTATTCTAAAGTATTTTATCTAAAATAAACATTTAAACATCGAAATTTGTGTTAACTAGCTTTTATCTAACTGAAAAGCACACAGTATCTCTTTCTGACTGTGTCAGTTTAAACCTACAACCGATACTTTCATTCTGTCCAATGCTTTTTGACAGCCCGCCCGTCGAGAATTTGCACTAACCACAGTAGCAGACGCTCGCCGCCGTTGTATACTGCCCGCTGTTTCTCACTACACGTTCGCGAGTGTAACTAGAATTTTCGCACACAGTTTTATTCATTGTGTCGCGGCCTCCTTTCGCTTCGCTAATCCGCTTATCCTCCAATCTGACGTTTCGCTCGTTGGGCATCACGTGAAGAACCGGTCTCCGGAGAGTGAAATAGCCGTCTGGGGAAGCAGTCTTATCACGGCAATAAGCACTTTTACTATGCAAATTGTTCACATCGTCTTACCCGCATCCCGCATGTGCTGAGCTTAAGACTGAAATTAGTGAGAAAAAGTAGACACAGCCAGCATTGTAACTTATTTGTTGATCTGCTTCCACACAACCAGTTGAACTTGTCATACAGGTTTGGGTTGAATTTCCATGAAAAAAACGTTATTTTGCTTTACAAGCTTCACTTGTGGTTTTGCCTACTTGCATCGAGTACATTCCACGTCTGTTCACGAGAAAATGAACTGAAACTTGTTGTTTGTAGCCTAATTATTACGTCATCTCCAACCGCTAATTTCCCATCATAGCTACAATTTTGTTCTAGTACTATATAATGCACCTGCACCTTGAAACGCCAACTTTACAGATTGCAGCTACTCTACAGTACGGTACGGCCTCACCACAATTCCAGTACAAGGCTACACGCATGGCGCAACAGGACATGTGACTAGACTCAAGCTGGGCTTACTTTACACCAGGGCTTCCCAACCTTTCCACGATCTCGTACCACTTGGGCACCTCGCATTGTCAATGCGTACAACCTCTTCCTGAACAACTAATTTGGTCGAATTTTAATTTATTTAGAAGGATAATATGCATTAAAATAACAATAAAAGATCACACCTAAAATTAAGAAGATTTTTGTTTGCCTTCCACCAATTGGTCGATGCGTGGCGTAAATTTGCTAACAGCGCATCGAAAGTCATAATGTTACGATACAATAGGAATAGCAGGCTACAGGAACAACATTTATTTAGAAACAAAGCCCTATACGTAAACTGGAAAGCTGTGAATCCAGGATTTTGTGAAAAAATGGAAGTTACTCGCGTACCACTTGGAAGACCTTTGCGTACCACCAGTGGTACGTACGCGTACCACAGGTTGGGAACCCCTGCTTTACACGCATCTTTAGTTACGCACGGAAAACGAGCGACTGTGGCTGGTGCTCCGTTTGCGCGTTTGCACTTGCACTCAAGAAAAGCGCATTATTACTCATAGATGACGATTGTTGTTTTTGACGCGGTTCTAGATGAGGTTTCTCCTGTTTTAAACAGAATGGGACGCATGTTGTGGGCACTACGTACCCCAACACCGATAACGACGAAAGAGCGACATTAGAGACTGAAGAGAAAGGATCATGTTCAACATCAACTTCTGATGAAGTCCTCAAAGTTAAAATAATGACTGGTACACTCTCTGACTTGGAGTGAAATGCAGTGACCAAGCGAGAGAAAAAAGACAATTGTTATAACCATGTGTATATATCTTGCATTTAAACACAATATTTGTATAAAATTTTGCTATAAAAACGTGAATGTGAATGAATGTTCAATCCTGTCAATGCTGCAACCACCTATAAGCACCTCAATGCCCTTGTAAAATTTACATTTGTGTGAATGCATTTGCAGAAATCATGAATGAAGTGGCGTCATTGGCAGACTTATGTCATGCATTTCTAGGGCGTTACAATTTGTTCCAAGCAATTGAAAAATATGAAACGCCGGAACAAACCTCGGCAAATTTACAAAAAGTCATAGAATGGTGAAAAGAGCTAATTCAAGTTAATGAATGTGAACCAGAGTTAAAAAGCGAAATATTTATTGGTTACAAAGGACAAAAAGTCCAAGTAGTGGCCAAAACAAAAAGTCAAAAGCTATACATAAGCAAATGGAGATTTACGCGCGAACCATGTAAAAAGAATGCAACCCTTTAATCGTACACTTATATGTTGCAGATGGCTGACATAACAGTGTTAAAAGATTATGCTAGAACTGGAAAAAGTATCTATACAGTGTTCAAAGCAACAGAAACAGAAGACGCAAGCATAATGCAAGAACCGTTCGTACAAATAACCCTGGAAGAAGTTACATCACTTATCTGTAAGTGGATGAGCGAACGACAAGGAAAAGTGGTGATGCTACAGTTGGGAATGCACAATACGAGTTGTGACATAATGCACTACGTGGGAATAAGAGCGTACGAAAAACATGTGTACATAATGTATGTACACGATTTACTATCAAACCCACAACAAATAACACACCAATGGGAATCAACAACCACTTACATGAATTTAACGGAGGATGAAATAAGAAAAAGCGTGATGAAAGCACAGGAGCTAAACTATTTAAAGATCGCAAGGAGAGTGCAAGATGAAAGGCTTGCGATCAATGCAATAATTGAATCACTGGTACCACAAGCATCAGAGGAAGCACTTGAAAATATTGATCTAGAAGCCACTGACGAACTGTTGGAACAAACAATAACGTCATGAGAACTCTTTCACAAAATGGCATTGTATCATAGAAAAAGAATAGCAAACGCGGAACGGCACGGTTGCAGTGCAAAAATTCGCAATGCTGCAAACGAGACAACGATGACGTATGTAACATGTGCAAGACAAGGTCAGAGCGCAAAAAAGAAGATATAACCACAAGTTAAAACAAACAAGAAACACCAAATTAATAAATAAAGGAAAGAGGCCGGATAAGGCCCACAAAAGATGTCATGATTTCAAACAAACGGCCCTTCGAGGCCCTCATTAAAAATGCGAAACTGAGGCTGGAACAGATTGTAAAGATTACTTAAATAATGAAAGAAATAAATAAAATTGCAAGGCCGACACTGAACCGAACTTGCTAGACAAGGGCCTAAGCAAGAATAATATTGTGTGTTACATATAATTTATAATAATGGCAAAGGCCTAGTAATAAAATTGTAATAAAGTATCACGTCGTGATGTTTTGTGAAACTACGAAATTGTTGTCCGATGCCTATATACTGAGCGCTATCAGCGACAGGATCTCAGAAGGCCTGTAGGGCCAGGTACGTGTTGTACTGATCTATGCTCCTTGATCTCGTGATAGGAGAGGGGTTGGTTGGACGTACACTGGTCTTCACTTGTGATGGGGCGCTCAGCAAACAAAATCTGAGACCATCAGGCCCACAGCGAATAGATTTCGTGCTGTGTAATTAGTGAATGCTCCTGCAGCTAGCGTCAAGAGCGACACGCTGGTTCACAAACAAAATTTAATAAGTCAGTCGACTGAACGACTGCCAGACTTCCGACGGCACTAAATTTGGAAACACTCGAACACAAGTGCTATGCAAAACAACAGTAGCACTAGAAAAAAAGTCATTCCATGATGCAAGCAGGCGATACCCTCAAGAAAGTCGCAATGCTTATAGAACGGAGTGCAATAATTGCGGCTAGCCACTTGATAAATGTGTTTAGCATAACAGTGAGTAGAAGAATAGGGAAAGATGAGATCTTGAACTGAAGGAAACTGTAAGTTGCGTTGTATATTTTTGAACGTTGGTTATCATGAGTCCAATAAAAGATTTGTATGTTAAAATCACTGGATTACACCAACATCAGGTTGCGAACTAGGATGTTGTTTGTGATTCAGAATTGTGTGAAAAATTCTCTGGAAAAGAATGAGAATGACCGAACCTACAACGGATAGTCGTAAAAATTAAAGCCATTGCTTTGATGAATAGACTTTTTTGTAAATGCAAGAATGTGTTAAGCCGTGGCAGAAGCATAAATTTTACATTAATATTGCATGCATTTACGTAAAACGCACATTGCCTTGTGGGAAAAATTCGTCACTAGTGATGGCAAGGCAGGATTTTTAATACAGTTAGAGAATTCCGCTGTTTTGTGCAATTATTGGATTGAAGTGCTTTTTAGGAGGCACTTTTACTAACTCCGCAAAAGCATGACTTTGATGCAGTTCGATTAGGGACTTGTGCTGTTTTGAAGAACGATTGGATCACATTGCCTTTTGAGGCATATTGCTCGCTAGCATTTTTACCCGCAGTTCAAAGTAATTTAAAATTTAACCGTTGTCATGACGATGATTGGCAAAAGCAAAGAAACAATTTTGACATTTCATGAGGCAAGCATTGTTGGTTTTTATTTTATTTGTTTTTCCACAGATCACTGCACCTTGTAAAGGGGATTGCGTCCAAATGCGGCCACGCACGCGTCAAAGCGTTCGCAGTCACTAAACTTTCTCTTCCACATCCACTCGTCGAGATAGGACGGTATGTTCGACCGCAACGAGCAGCCATTCATTGCCTTGAATTTTCTTTTGGCGTCACACCACAGACTTTCAATGTCGTTGGTGTGCACGTCGTCGGCACGCACGTATTCCACTGCCTGGTGCTTGTATCCCAGATCTACAACGTAATTGAAATTGTTAATATAAAAATGAACCATCTCTAATGAGATTTGTTCGTACAATGTCGTAGAAGGTCACTCCAAATCTAAAGATTTTGACGAAATTGAGTTTAACTGTTGAAAGTTTGGCCACTAATGGGTTGTGATAGCGCTGAAATGCGTTCGCAAGACTTTGCAATGGAGAAAAAACGTTAGTTTCACAGCGTAACTGAAGATTTAGATATTTATTACAGAAATAAGTTGTAAACAAAAGAATGATAATTGTTGGTTATTAATAACGTGTTGCTTGGGTAGATAAACATCTTGTTTTATGCCGGTATTGTTATCCGTTTGTGTTTATGTCATCTTACACAACATACTTTCCAAGTTGCTATAGCTCTTCCACATATCCATCTATAGTTCCGTGCCTGGCAGAACGTACTGTTGGACCGCAGCCTCTAACGTTGCTGCAGCTCGGTTGGGAACGAGCACCAGAAAACAGTCTCAAAAATAATTTTAACATTTTCGGACTTCAAGCCTGCGTTAATGCTATTACGAAAATAAATTTGAAACGTATTGTCTTTTTCTACGTATAATTTTACGTGTGAAGCACGGAGTTTGCTTTGTCGGTGAGGACATTTCCATACAGTTAAGCGACTGAAATGTTCCGATAGTCGCAGGCCTGCTTTTCAAGATCCATTAACCTTAAGAAATATACTCAAACAAAGTGCTAAAGCGGTGTCGATGAAAATAAATGGAAAGCCTCACCTCGTCTCTAGATCTACCCCGCTGAACACCCATTCATGTGGAACAGGCCTGGCCGTTAGAACATGCCTTCCGTTTAGCAACAACGGACTCGTCCAGGACGACAATATGTCCAGCTCCTCCTAATTGCAGTGGCTGACTTAAAAGGTCCGCTGAACAAACCTTGAAACAGAAGAATGCGGTAATATTTTTTGTCTTACCTCTATCATGTATAAGCCGTGCCTCCTTGTTTCGACATTCCTTAGTAATG
>JGI24159J19872_10012476_pt1 | contig 11077 bp, 4 predicted proteins | sample Ectturendosymbi4_FD_19872 | JGI IMG/M metagenome (IMG submission 19872)
AGGAAAGTTGGAAGATAAGTAAAATGCAAATGCTTTCCTATTTCAGTCGTTCTTTATTCGAACCACTGCTCTTAATTAGACCAATCCAGCACAAGATGTTCATTTCACACTGAGCCTTTATTTCTCGAATAAGCGTAAGGTTGAGGTGTGTCGCGGCTAAGAGGTTCCATCAAGCGAAGAATCAGAAAACACAAAAATAAAAAATTCCTAGTGGTTTTTGATCAAGAAAGAGATTCTCAAGTGTTGACTGGGTTTGTGGGAATTTCTGAGAAAACAAGTCAGTCCAAAAATTTACCCTATAACTATGTATATTTTCGAGGTTTGATTTGTTTGCAAAACAAGTTTGAATCAACCGAAAGAACAAAAGACGAAGTTATTTTTTCTCACCTTTGTTAACAAAACATGCGTGATTTTTGTTCCTTGAAACAACAAAATATTGATTTTTTGCACATCATTCAACAACTGTGCTTATTGGTTATGTTCGAAGCAAGACGTTGAAGAAATGATCAAGTGCGTTGGAACACGAAATACTACTTATCCATGGATTCAGCTACGTCGTAATGCACCTGAACATCTCCTGGCAAAAGTTCCAACTTGGTTAGTGGAATTTTGTGAACGATAGATGTGTTTACAGAGGTTGCAGTGCATTTTTATAACGTGATGCTTTACTTGTTAATGAAAGGTTTTCCGCCCTTAACTACGGCCTGAATGTTGATGAGACAGCATGAGATGCTCATGAAAATTATTATCAAATCTCTCATCTGTTTCAGATTCCTATACCTCTTCTTGTGGGATCAAATATATTTTGAAGTTCTGAGGATATACCAAGCTTTTCAGCCAAGCAGCATGAACGTAAGAAGCACAGAAGCTGTTGCCTTATTGATATTCGGTTTTCTCTCCATTAGCTCTTTTACCAGTGGAACTTCGGTGCTCATACGCCCGGATTGCCTCATGTGAGTTATAGCTTTTAGTTGTGGAAGTTGCTTATACATTCAGTTATCACTGAACGTTTTTTCCAAAGCACTGGAATCGGGAGATTTTCTTCAAAGAAAGAACACAACGTTCGACTTCAATCGTTGCTCTGCGGGTTGTTAGTGTTTTTCCTCAACACTAAAACCACGGTGCAAAAGACGTTTATCATATGATGCAGATCGCTTTTTGAAAGGCTAATACCAGAACATAAGTAGCTGAAGTTGTGTTCTTACAATATAAAAAGCGTATCACTGACATGACGTGATGTGTTGATTGTGCCTCCTGATTATCAAAAGGGTTATATGAAAAATTTGGCAGGAAAAGCAAAGAAAACCGGTTTGTGCCAAAATCCGCAACAGTATTCTAAGCGAAATTTTCTGACGTGGTTAAAATTCATATTAGGAAACAGGAAATTCAAGATAAATAAACGATAAGTAATTATTACCACGTAAGTCAAAAATTGGACATATTCTGTTTCGCAGCGTACATTTAAGTTGGCTGATAAAGGTTGGATGATGAAGTGCTGCTCTGAAGTTATCACGAAGAGGCTGTAATTTCTGCCATAAGGACGAAAGCTAAAAATGCGGAAGATATCTCCTAAATATTTTCCTGAACGTAGAGAAAGCGTGCGTTACCTACAGCTTGTGCTCTAGATATTAAGTTCGGAAAAAGGATGCGAGATCTCGAAGATATTTGCCTCTCGAGAAAACGTGCGTCACGTACATTATGTGCTCACACAGACAACAAGAACCCTGAAAAGACTTGCGCAGGTGGGCATCCGCGAGGATACATGTATGTAAGGTGATCTTTCTTTCATCAAAAGGAAGCTTTTTAGAGGCCCATTGAACAGGGAAGTAATGTATTTGCGAGAAAGAGCAACGGAAGTTGGAAGATAAGTAAAATGCAATTCCTTTCCTGTTTCAGTCGCTCAAATTTTTAATGTAGTGGAACTGGTGTTGGGTTCTTAGCTGGTTGCGGTGTCGATTAGTCGGACGATCACGATTCCACAGAGATCCTTACTAGTTGAGTGGTCAACCTAGTTGTTGCAGGAGCACTGGTCGGTCTCCCAACTAAGCAACCTGACGTCTTGAAGTTGCCAAGCCGAAGTAAGGCGAATTAAAAGGCTCTCACCACTTTGTCCGCTAATGACTCTCCAGTAGTACTTTAAATCTAAGTCGATTGCTTCTTTCGATTATATTCAGATATACAACAAAACCTCCGATACATTTGAGCGTGAAGTCAGAACAGCGTAACGTTAAACGTTGCGATGTAGCATTAGAATTTAGAATGACGACGCACAAAAGCGTTGGGCGTTTGCATGCGTCACAGAAAACAGCGACGAACTGCGGTTATGTAGGTTTATTCGCAAACAAGTACATCGTGTTGAATCACGAACGGAATATTATTGGAAATTAAGCACTAAAAATGAACAAAATATTAAAGCACTAATGCGTCCACTTACAGAATCATTGCTTCAGATTAGACCAATACGGATGATCATTTTACACATAGCCTTTATTTCACGATGAAGTGTGAAGCTGAAGTGCGAAACAGCTAAGAATCTCCATCAAGCGCAGAAAACGGAAAAAAATTCCTGTTGGTTTTTGGTCAAGAAAGAGATTCCAAAGTGTTGACCAAACGAGCTGAAAATTCTCAGAAAACAAGTCAGTCGAAGAGTGTTTACCCTCTAATTCTAAACTATTGTTTTGGTAGTTTAAGAGCCTTGATTTGTTTGCTAAACAAGATTTTATGAATCAGCTTAACGAATAAGAGATTATGTCATTTTTTCTCACTGTTTTCAACAAAAACATGCGTGATGTTTGATCTCTGAAACGACAAAAGAATTGATATTTTGCATATCATGCAACAACTGAACGAATATTTTTTATGCACGAAGCAAGTAGCTGAAGGAATAATCATGTGCGTTGCAACACTCAAAAGCACATATCTATTTTATGGAAACAGCATGAGATTCACGTAAAACGTAATATCAAAATCTTCATCTGTTTAGCTTCCTATTTCTCTTCATGTACAATAAAGAATATTTTGAAATTCTAGTTATCATATGTCAAAAAATTTTTCACTTCGTCTAAAATTTCTTCAGGATATACCAAGCTTTTCAGCCAAGCAGCATGAACGTAAGAAGCATATCAGCTGTTGAATTATTGATTTTCGTTCTTATCGCCATCAGCTCTTTTATCAGTGGACGTTCGGGGTCCTTGAAACCCTTCTGCTTTATGTGAGTTTTGTTTGTGGACATCACTAAACCTTGCAGTTATCACTGAACGTTTTTAAAAAAAACTAGAATCGCGAGATTTTCATCAACGATAGAACTCAAGGTTCGACTACAATCGTTCCTTTGGTGGTTAATATTATTTTTCTGCACACCAAAGCTACGGTGTAAAAGAATTTCATCATATCAAACCGATAGCTTTTTGGAATACTAATGCCAGGACATAAGTAGCCGAAGTTGTGTTTTTTCAGATTTAGGGCAAACCTCTGCAAGACCTAAAATACAATATAATTCCAAAACATTACTTGCTTCAGAAGCCATCGAATATAATGAAGAATTGTATTTATCTGAGTGTAGACCAATTAAATGCTCCAAAAATATTTAAAATTAAGAATGAACGCGGTTAGAATACAACAAATGATTTTCCGGAATTGACAGGAATATTACAAACTGTTGTGAGTTACAGTGGGTTTTCTATTTGTGTTAGGGACACGCTGCAGTACCGCTGCTTTTCCAAAATAATTGGATTGAAAGGAAAGTGTTTTTCGATACTCAAGTGGTTTTCGATCAAGTCTCAGAAAATGTCTTTTTCTTTTGCGGATATTGCGATCCCTGTGCGTATAAACACGTGTGCGGGTCTGACGGTGTAACGTACATCACCTCTTGTTACCTGGCCAGAGCAAATTTGTTTACGGTAAGACACCAATGGTGCTGAAATATGTGGTAAAGGTATTTTACAATATAAGGGATTTCTAAGTCGGATGGTTTGTGGTTAGAACGTTTTCGAAACGTTAGCGATTTTTCAACATATTTAAAATGTCGTCGATTTTAATTAGGGACGTTTTTCGCCACTATGAATTTATTACACATTGACATCTCATTCAATCTGTTCGAATACCACATTTTATGGCATGAGTTTTGCTCGCATGACCTACATAATCTGCAAACAAAGTGATTTAACACAAGCAAGGTGGACTATTTTTGGCTGTTAATGAACAATATCATAACATAGTTTTAATGTTATCGCTGTTGTCGTAATAACATCGTGACTATAATATGTCATAGTTTGCACATGTTTTGCCTCAAAAATGACGTGCGGCCCAAATTAAACATTTTCAAATGTTTTCTTGGAATCTTTGCGTTGCTGCTGCTATAAGTAATATCAGTTGACCTGCAATGAACATGAAAGATCTCTTTTTCAAAAGTGCCAAATTGGTCAGCGTTCAATCAATGGCAACATCACCACCTGTTGCACGTTCCGTAGCATATTAAAATCTCTATCAGTGCAAGCGCTTCGTTTAAAACAATTTTTTATGTAACCTTTCATGAATTTCAGGTAAGTCAACTAAAAGCTTTTCAGGACAAACATGAATGCGAAAGAACTATTAAAAACTATTGTGCTTGAAGTTAATGTTACTTTCAGTTACTGCGTGACATCGCAGATCTACAACTGGAAGTCTGTCAAGGAATGAAATGAGGATTGCTTTTGCAAAAATATATCTTTTTTTCTTCATGCTCTGTTTCTCCAGGTTCACTTGCAATGTTTCATCGTTTAACATAATTGCAAAGGCATTGATAAATAAGAAACAAAGTATTTCAATGAGGATTTTGTTTCCCTTGTTTTTGTAACCGATTTATTTCTCCCAATCACAAAAACTATTTCGTTTTCATCTAATTCACAGAAAAATATACCCACCGAATCTCAAAAACACTTTCGTTTTGATCTAATTCTCAAAACATTAAATGAACCCAATTTCAAAATGCGCATTATGTGAGCGTCGTGACGCAAGAATGACAGGCGTTGTTTATTTTTTATTACAAAGTTATGCTTATGAAGGATTTTTTGTCAAATTATATAAAAAGCTTTTACAGTGTTTCTCTATGTCATTTGCTTTGACATTCTTCATATGTTTCTGCTTGATTTTGTTTTAAAATTTCAACTTAAAGTTTTTTGTCAGTTGTCCGTTTCACAAATGTACTTTCAATGCTCTTTTCATCACGCTCGTATACAATTTCTGAAACATTGTTTGTACAAATCTTGTAGACACGAAACGACGTGACATAAATACTTTTCAATTCTTTTAATACCTCATAGTATATCTTTCTAACACCAACAAAACTGCCCTGACTGTCAAGCACAACGGTCATTGTTACTGCCGGCATGGATATGGCAAAAAATGATCCACGTGCAAGAAATGTTTGAAGGATTTTTTTTAATGATAAACAGACGTGTTTGGTTGAGCGTTTCTCTCATTCTGTGTACTCTTTTTCCTTTTTTTAGTGGAAGGCAGTTTTTAATTTTCTGTGTTCGAGTTTTAGCAAAAAGGCTGGAAGCTACATGAGTTTTTACAAAAAATTACGGAACAAATCCAGTGAACTACATTTGAAATCACACGCTTAGGTGCTCTTTGATTTATAAAAATACAAGTGTCTTATCTTTTTCCCTCATCAGCAAAAATTCATCGAATCAATTATTTCTCCAATATTTTTAATCATTTCGTAGATAAATAAAAAATATATGAAGTATGTTTGCAAGCCCCATAACTGAAGCATGCTAATCAAAGCATTGGTTTTTGACACAGCATTTGTAACCAATTGAAAATACGTGTGTACAAACCGAATTAAGTTCTCCACAAGTTTTCACTTCAATTACTGATATCAGAAAGTACTGCATTGGCCATATCGTGCTTTTCTCGTGTTAGTGACATGGCCTATGTTTTTTAATGGTTTACACTGAACCACAAATTACAAACTACAAAGGAAGGCGAAAGATTACTGTAAATCTTTCGATATTCAAAGTGGAAACGGTAACTTTGTTTATTTTGTTTGTCAGTTTGGGTGCATCGTGGATAAACATCCTTCAGCATGTAGCATTTTCAATACCAATACGGAAATTGTGTGTTTGCGTTTGATTTGTTTAGACGAGTGCTGGGAAAAGTAATAAACCAGTTGTTGAAGTGCAAAGATATCTGCTCATTCATTCAACGAAAAGGACACTTCGAATTTAATAAATATACTGTTCAAGGCGTAATTGGCATTGAAACATAATTGTCAAGCATTACGTTGGATACATCAAGCAGCTCTACAAAATGCGTCTCGATACCGAAAACGATAAGTGGCGTGATTTGATACAAACTTTCAAAAAAAAAAGCTTGTGCTGCTCATTCTTACTGCTTACTTGTGGCGTAAGCTTCATGCTAGCATGATGTTGCAGGAATTTGCTGGCCATACCATTTCCTCTCAACAATATAATCAAGATTAACATACATTAGATTGCTATTTACACACTCAGTATCTATCCAACAGTAGCTGCTTCTTCTATGAACCAATACTAAAATGAGGACCAGGTGCCAGATTATTGACCGGTGTGGTGGAAATTTCCGTTGAAAAAGAACATCCGCAGTAATTTAGGATGTCCTAATGCGATTCGGAAACACGAACTTATGTGAAAAGACTTTTGCAACAATGCCATACATTAAAAACAATATAGATCAACACTGTATATGGAAGAAAATTTTCGGTTTGACATCTAGGAATGATACCTCAACTTGCTGTGTCCCAAACATTGCACCCCTTATTCTCATTAAACAGGATAAACACCACAGACAGTATATTTGTTTTTGAAATATATGTCGATGCATTTATTGGCACTATTGAGCTCAAGCAAAATTTTTCATGAATATGAAAATATATAAAAAAAACTACAACCAATAGCAGCGTGGTAGGGCTATTTGACTCAACGTATTTTGACAAAAAATTAGGCTCCTGTTATGTTTGAGTCACGAGGCTCAAAGACTGTTTCTTGAGGGTCGCGTCAAAAATAATTGCAGTTCATGCAAGTTTTACAGGATGATTCTTTGATAGTTTGTTTTTGAAACTGCTGCTATATCATATTCGGTAAAAAAACGAACACTACCTATGTTGGTCGATGAGTGAAGTAGCATTACTTCAACACAACATTGCTCAATTCTCTTCACATGGTGGCTTATAAACAGGGTCACCAGTGTTAAACATGTTTAATATTAATTGAAGTCGCGAAACTCTCAAATGTCGCCATCATTTCGCGAATTACACAAACAACACTGTTGAGAATTAGCGAAAAGAATTTACGAACTCCTTAGCTCAAACACTGGTAATCGCAAAAGTTCTGGTCATAATATTTGCAGAAACCCAATTACGCATTGCGCTGCCACACTAAAGAGCAAGCACCTGGTGATGCCATTTTGATTAATACTGTACGTAAACCAGTGTAATGTCCTACAGGTCCATTTGCTTAAAGCACATTACTGTGGAAATTACATTCCCACTGCAGCGTTCTGGGTGTTACAGAACCGAATATAGTGGGTCGTCGGTCGATTACGATCCCACAGAGATCCTTAGTATTTCAGGGGTCAATCTTGTTATTGCATGAGCACAGGTCACTCTCTCATCTACGCGACCTGACGTCTTGAAGTTGCCCAGCCAATGCAACGAGAATTAAACGTTCTCACCACTTTGTCTGCTAATGACTCTCCAGTATATTCCACTGTGAGTTGATTGCTTCTTTCGATTATAATAAGATATGCAGCAAATCCTCCAGTACACTCCGTGTGTGTTTAAGGGGAGGCGAAAGAGGCACTTGCCTCGGGCCCCCTTTCTAAAGACCCCCTTGGAGGTGTTTCCTGCGTAAATGTTCCCCATTTTTGGTGAAAAACATATTATTCACTGATATAATATATTCCGAAACATGTCATAGATAAGTACTCTGCTTTCAAGGGGACCCCAACAACACATCTGATGTGTAAGTGCTCTGCTTTTAAAGGGTCTCCCAACAGGAACTAAAATGTGCAGATACTCTGCTTTTTAAGGGGCCCCAACCGCCACGGTAATGTGTAAGTACGCTACTCTGCTTTCAAAGGGTCCCCACCAGCATTTCTAATGTGTAAATAAGTAAACGTTTCAAACCAACCTCTTTAAATAAACTGTGGGTTAAACGTTTTCCAAGGAGTTCTGAAAAGACTCTATCAAGTAAAATCAAAAATTTATGCCAAATGGTAACTTTTGTTACTGCCAGAGAATGAAGTTTTTCATAATGTAGTGTGGATGACTTTGAAAAATGGGACCCTGCTTTAGGAGCGCGTATGAAGTGCATATGAAATCCCAAGAGTTTTTCTGTGTGCAAACATTGATCTGTTTTGTACTCCATCAATCTTTATCAAACTCAATTTGTCTTTTTGATCAAGACTATTGTAAATTGCAATCCACTGCTCTTTGTTTTATACTGTATGTTCTTGAATGTAGTTAAAAGGATGTAAATTGAAAAAATTTAGTGTTTTGAGTCTGTTTGGTTGTTACCTGTGGGTTTATGGAGTCCGTTAAGGACATGGATATGAACAAATTCTGGACACCAACATTTTTTCAAGTGGGGAAGTCTTATAAACGTTCTAGTTTATTGATGGCGAATGCAGAAAAATGGGGAGAAAAGCTAGAGAAGTGGAGGGCGATGCCAAGTTGCTAACGCTTAACTTTTGTGTGTTGCTAACTTTGTCTTCCCAACTTTCAGTGTTTTTAAAGTTGTGTATCATGAATACTCCTTTGCATTTTCTGTTATGTGAGTCATGCCGTCGTCTCAGGAACGTATCCTTGGGTGGCCCGCATACCCCTTCCTAGGCTTATTCAAATAGTTTTATCATGGTTGGCTTAGCATGATGACGTCATCAGAAGGCCCCCATTTTCAGCATTGCATCGGGGCGTTGCCAACCCAAGTCCAACACTGAGTACACTTGGGTGTAAAGTCAGAACAACGTAACGTTAAACGGTTCGGTGTAAGCTACTGGTTCATTGTAGACCAGCGGTTCCCAAACTTTTTTGTCCGCGGACCACTGCAAGGTTATTTTAAGTGGACAAGGAACCTCCACCAGATCTGCCAAGCAAACATAAATGCCTTTTTCAACCAAATTGCCGTTATTAAGCTTTTGTACTGTAAACAAAATTATGCACGATAGAAGTAACCATAAAGCATAAACAATTCAACAACAAGCAAGTCTTAATGAGAGTAATGTATTTGTTTTCTAGACTGCAACAGTTCTGAAAAGTTCGGCTTAATAGCTGATAGTTGAATTGTTGTATCTGACGTAGAGTCCAATCTGGCGCGATGCTAGGTCTTCGTTTGTGCATATCGGGAAAAACCTGATCCACATAAGTATTGTGACGACACTCCGCATCGCCAATGAGCAAAACGGGGGAAAAAGGAAAGCTAGATCAAACGAAGTAGCGGCTGCCACACGCCCAAAGGTTTAAAGGACATATCAGCGGTTTTTGCTTAAAACTGGAAAGTATAGCTCTTGACAATAAGCATATAAGGATTTTTGAATGTATCATTCACTGATATATGCATAAATATTTGGAAAGAAATGGTATGTAAATATATTTTCTCTTCTATTGCTAACCTTAAATGCACCCCTTCAGATAGGCAAATGTACCCCTGGGGGTACATGTACCCCAGGTTGAGAAGCACTGTTCTAAATTGAGTGACTGCTTATGGACCAGTCGCAGATATCTCTGCGTCAGTCCAAAATCCCAGATTTCTTCGCAGTCAAGTGATCTAAAATTATGAGCGTAACTTCAAATTGTTCATAACTGCCTGGATATAGCGGTTACTAGTCTGATGTACCATTGTAAATACATCAATAAATTCGTTTTGCCTCCGCGAAAGTCTGCTGTTGGATCGTAAATGTGTTCAATTTAAGTTATTTTCACCGGTATCTCAGTACTTCGATGACGTCAGGCTAGAAACAACCATCTTCGGTTAATCCGGGTCTTCGCCTAAACCGGATAAAATCGTCGATCAAATCGAATCCGGGTTAACCGAGGTTTACTGTATCTGTCCTTTTGTCGTGAAAAAGTGCAATTACTGTATGATTCTAATAATTTTTACAGTCAGAATACATCTGAATTTGTGTATATCTTATTAGGGGATAGTCACGAAGGGAGGCAGCGCCTGCTTATGCTTCCTCTCTCCGGGTGGCTATCGCACTGAGCAGTCTGTCACAACCTGTGTTGGTGAGCGCGTGTCGTGCAATCAATCTCTCTGCAGCCTGCATGTCACCTACAGTGTGATCAGTGGCGTACGAGGCGGAGGGTCGGCGGCCGATCCCCTGGCTTGGAAAATTCAGGGCAAGCTCTGTTTTCAGGGCAAGCACAACTTGCTCAAAAATCCTGCATGATAAAAAATATTTCAATGCAGTAAAAAATTTTAGGGCAAACTCTGTTTTTCACGGCAAGCGGAAGTTGCTCAAAATTCTGAATAATAAAAAATATAGGCCTATCTTCAACACAGTGAATTCAGGGCACACTCTGTTTTTCAGGGCAAGCGCAAGTTTCTCAAAAATCCCGAGTGCAAAGTAAGCTCTTATACAGGTCGAAATCCACAAACTACCAACCAAGAAAGTAACACAAATTACTTTAAGTTTTAGCTTAACAACTTGGGAGCATTCACTTTTCTGATTATCGTTCGCGATCAGACAGTCATCATGCTTTGCCGATGCCGAGCAATAAAGTGCAAGGCTNCCTGACAACGCAACGAAATCCGAGTGTCTATTTCACTGNTGATTGAGGTCACAGTGCGTTTTTTTAGTTGCCGCTTACTCATNCAAATCGAGNAGGTCTGTGGAATGCCGAGTGTTGACAAGTCAACCAACACCAGCACGTATTTGCGGGGAATAGTCTTCGTGCAAAAACATTTNCATCATGTGTCGGCAGTGGCGATTCCAGCACTCGGGATCAACCCGAGCCTNCGACTACGCTTTTGTAGAACGCGAGCTTGCATGCTTTGCATGTTTGTGCTACCACTCACTTCACTGATTAAGGTTGTTAACTCTGGCTCTTTCCATT
>JGI24159J19872_10012478_pt1 | contig 11075 bp, 7 predicted proteins | sample Ectturendosymbi4_FD_19872 | JGI IMG/M metagenome (IMG submission 19872)
GCGAAATACTACCACCTAACGGTTGGCGCCCAGGGCCAGGCAAAGTGGGCCAAGGTGGCCTAAAAGTCCTCCACTTATGATGTCACTCACAGACAACCCCCACCCCCACGCAAAAATTTTTTTTCGAGTCTAATCTACTAGACTGGCCGCATTTTTTGATACTTTTACCAGGTCTGTAGAGCATACAGGAGCNGAGAAATTCCCGTGCAAAGCCACGTGCGAATCAGCTGTTTTTTGCGAACCGCTTGAATTAACCCGTCTCTCAAAGTGTTAAGGAAACTGTTAGGTACCTGGTATGGACCTGTAGGGACCCGACATGTTTGATTCTAGGGGCCCGATAATAATTTTATCTGATTCCAGGAACCCAATTTTCAATTCTAGGGACCCGAATCGGGTTCCTAAAAGGACCTGATTCAGGTCCCTAAAACACCTTAAATACCTGCATATTTCTGATAATCTCCATGGTGAAATTTTGCATAAATTTTGCTAATTCTAATTGATTTTTATTTACGAAAATATAATTTTGATTTTATAAAAATGAAATCATATAAAATCACATATGTTCATGTGGGAATTTACCACATTTAAAGCATAAAAATGAAGAAAGTAGCAACAAAGTGTCTTGTTTGGGGAAAGAGATCCAATGCAAAGGTTTCTAAACTCCTGATTTTCAAAGCATATTTGTTTTGTGTCATTGCATCTTTCCTGTCACATCTGTAAGCTTGCTGCAAGAAGTTTTGTCATAAAGAAACCTAGATAGGTTGTAATATGTGCCAGTATTTTGCCAACTTGTATAAAGAAACTATGATAGGCTTTCATTCATGGTTTAAGCTTTGTTATGCATTCACATGTAAAAATAAACAAATGTGTAAACAAAGACAATGCCTAAAGTTAGTTCAACAATTCTTCAAAGTGGAGATTAGTAATATACAGGGCAACCAATTTTTGGACCTATAAATTCAAAATTTTGACTTTATAATTTACAAATTGACTTTGTTTTGACCTGTCAGTTTCCTACATTTTCAATTGAAATGCAGACTACAAAGCATAAATTAGAAATCAAAGCAATAGGTTAAAAAAATTTTTTCTGCTNAAATGAAATAACAATCAAAAGTTTGAAAAACCTAAGGAAGCTAGANGTAACAAACTACTGCAGATGAAAATCAATTGAAATGTGCGAGAGAACTATGCAGTGTCACTAAATCTTCTGAAGTCACTGAGAAGGCTCTACATTGTTATACTTCAACATGAAGTACTGTATACTTACAATCGTCCAGTAGTGGGCAAAAAATCAGTAAATCAGAAGTTGCAAAAAATCTNGTATCATAACAAATTTCAATAAAATTGCAAATGCATGTCAAAATATGTTGTTGCAGCTTTAAAGGAATATCGATAAAGAGGAAACAAACTGTATTNCCAAAATATTTGACCTAATGATAAATTTTGATCTTATAATAAATTCAGACTTTTTTTACTGAATAACTTNGGAGTCACTGGTGGTATCAGTGTAAAATTTGGTTTGTATATTTTTCACAAACTTTTTTTTATGACTTATGGTTGCCCGAGATAACACCGTTAACACATTATGCAAACCATGTTTTTTGTGGAGTGTAAACTGCATCTAATCATCATGTAATCTACAGCAATAATTTTATTTGGACCGTGCAATGTACATAATATTTTTAGCTGATTTTTCATTTCCAACATCTGGAAAATAGCATTGCACAAGTGACAGTGCTGTTGCTGTTATGAACAAACTGTGATGTCAAATATTTAAAATAAAGTTGGAAAAATTATAAGATCACTATTTTCAAAACTTTGACATTTTTTAAATGCAAAAGAAATTTATGAATGAAGAAAAGTATTATTGGACTGGAAGTATATATTTAAATTTTATCCAGGGGGTGGCATTCTCTGAATGTTAGCAGCGCACAGAAATGTTTAGTAAAGTGGAAACTTATAAGCTTCAACTTCGAGTTGACATAGAATGACCCAAGTGCAAACTTACAAGCTTTGCCATACAGCATTCATATGCATGAAGTATGAAATGCAAAGTAACAAAAACGTTTGCACACTTTTAGGTTTTGGTTGTGCAACGCGAGTGCACAACTGCATTTTTGCACCCTTGATTTAACCTTAGTAAACTTATGATTCTGTTGGTTTTGCTCTCAGGTGTTAAGAAAATAGACCAGTGACACAGTTGTGCCAACAAGTCCTTGGTTAACTTAAGGGTATGTTTGGAAATACAAGCAGAAGTTTATAGTTACTTGAAATTTAACAGGAAACTGTACTTGAAATTTTGGCATGATCAAAATTTCATAGCAGGGAATTTTCGTGCTTGAACTTGCAGTTGCATAATCAGCTAATGTCTTTCATGGATGACAAATCAACATTTCCTTGCTTTCTGATTACAGAACAGTTGTTAGAAAACATTTTTGAAGTTGTATTTAGCATAGTTTAGTTACACATCATGGCATATGCGATTTCCCTTTGTATGACAGTAGATGGTTTTTTTCATCTATTTCCTCAAATGTAACAAGTTTAAACGGGTTTACTACCACAACTTCTGTTACTTTCATTGGTTAACATACTATGTGTCTAAACTTTTTAAATGCGAAATTTCATGTTCCTGATAGTGGGATTTTAAACTATGAGACATGTTTAAATCTTAAGTATTTGTAGCTGGTCACAATTTTGTATTTTGATTCTTTGTCTATATATATATTTTCATATTTATATTTTGTTAGTGCATAACAAACACTTGAAACAGCAACCACCTCGTTACTGGAAAACATTCTATAAATAGCACTGTTCAGAACATCATTTCTTATGATGAAAAATTTGATGTTTTTATGTCGTGCAGGGTGTGCAGTTTGTCTATATGCAAGTTAAAGCTGGTGCGGGAGTTGGATAAGGATTTGCAGTCAGTTTTCATTGCTCTTAAGCTTCAGGTAATAGTAAAGCTGTTCTCTGTCTTTAATATTGCTGTGTTTTACATATAGAAATCCAGTATCTGTTGCATTGGATTTGTGAATTGGTGCTGTGTTGAACTGCTTGTCAGAGTTTTGTGATTCAAGAATATGTAGTAAAGAATAGATAAACTATCTTTTGGAGTCAAATTTGGCAAACAAATCCATGTTTCATAATGCTCTGTGTATCTTGTTCATTTTGATTTTGTTTTGCAGGTAATTCTAAAAACCTTGGTAAAATTGCAAGTTTAAAATCTTATCAATTTATAAATAAATTTGCTATTTTATTTGTATTGTCATTAGTTCAAAATAAAAATGTACAACTTACAATTTACACAACTGAAATTATGTGGTTCGAACAGGGTTTTTCAACTTTTGGTCCTTTTGTGTTTTTTTTATCACCCCTGATGTTAAAGCTAGAGTTAAGTCAGTGTCTGGGGATTTACTCCAGAATACCTAAACTTATATATTTATCTTAAATAAATTTATGCAGCATGTCAACATTTGAGGCAATACTATAACCTATACAAAGCTCATCAGTGATTTTTGACTGTGTCCTTGGTACCTTGGGCAATTTAACCAGCTTGAGTGTTGTGTGAGCTAGTAGTTTTGGTACGATGTTACCAGTAGAAATTAATTTGGTTGCCCATCGCTTCATCAATAATGCATGTTTTGCAGACAGTGTGGTATGAACTGAAAGCTTTGTGTAGTANTTGTTTTGCAACAAAACCTTCAGTTCTGAGACACTGGGTGTGTACAACCCATGTTGTATTTTGGAATGTATCAGANATTCTGGGTGACAATGTCTGTGGAAAGAAATCCTTTCTCAGCAAAGAATCAGACAGTTTAAGATCTTGCAGAGTATATATTTCGCCTACGATGTAAGGCATCATCAGCTCTGTGAAGTGCATGAAGTATAAATAGAAAAAATAAGATAAAACCCACAAACAGTAAAGTTATCAATTAAGAAAATCTAATTAAAATTGCAAACCCAGCTGCCCACTTTACATTGGAAAGGAAAAAAATTACAAATTTACTTTACATTGGAAAGGAAAAAAAATCAATCACATTCTGGGTGATTGATTTCTGTCTGATGTACGAAGTGTGAGTGGTGAACATTTTCTCAAACACTATAAAACATGCACTTCAGAGGTGTGAACTGTGTAGTCAAAGTGCTTAAAGTTCGTCTCTAATGGTATTGTTTAGAAATTTGTAAAGTGACAAGGTTGCTTTAAAAAAATTGCATTAAATGTGTAGTCCACATATAGAAAATTACCATAAGCGTATCTGAAACTGTGTCATCAAAAATTTTGCAAATAGCCTTGATACAGCACTAAAGCATTCATTGAAGTGTGGCTTGTGAATAAGCACTTTTTTCAGATGCTTTTTCAGGAATACTTGCTCTGCACTTCCACAGTTTCCTTACCTAATGTGCTGATCATGCTCGCTTGGGAAGCTTGGCAAATCAAAATTATGCAACGTGTGCGAAATGCAGTTGGCACGATCTAGGTTGTGGTGCACATTGCAGGTGAAACTAACAATACAGTAAACTGACCCAGGGTAGACATGTGACATGCTCCCTATGAACTACATGCCTTGATCAAACAAAACAAAGATACAGTAAGCTAAGAATACCTGAAGGTCGCACGAGACAACTCCATCTAGAATTGCAGCTATGAGTCAGTGTAACACATTGTGTTGAGCATTTGAACAAAAATTGCTAATTAGTGTCATGAAACTCCATGCTAGATTGGGTGTTGAAGCAGGGTTGGTTGGTTTCTGTTTGCAACTTTCCTTGGGATTTTGTCATCCAATAATATTTACTTGAATCAGTCTTGAAGGTCGTATGTTGTGTCATTGATAAGAAACCCAGCATGTTATACCTGCTTGTGTCAACAATGCCTTTCGAACTAATCTCGTGGTACTNGGTGGTGANAGTTAACCAATGTTCTGTTTTTTNTTGAAGGTGCTATTTCCAAGTAATAACAGTTAAGTGTTAATATTATTTTTATTATTATTTATTAACAAACAGCCAATGAAGGCAGGCCAAGGCCTGAAGAGATCACTTGCAACGCAAAGACTAACACAGAAGAAAAATGACACACATACACACAAATAAAACAGTACAAACAGAAAACGTGTTAAACGGTGAGGTCATATTAAAAGGGTGGATTCCCGGACAAGAGCAGACACCTCTGCCTAAACAAGCGCAATGACGGACTTTTAGACAGTTTAGGGTGTCCAAAGACAAGTATTTCGACCAATTCAGCTCGATTCAATGCAGCAAACTCAGAGTGGGAAAACGCATTTTCTTCGGCAAGAATCTTAGAGACATTTGTAAACAACATTTGGCGTGACCCACAGGTGGAAGGACACTCAAGGAACATGTGAACTTCTTTCTTCATAGCATCACATTGACAGATCTGATTGTAATGGCCATCTATGTTCAATGTACTATGTCCTAAACGAAGCATGCACAAGATAGCAGTTGTGTTAGTATTGCAACCGTGCAAATGCCAAGTGTTAATACTGTACAACGCTTTTGAGACGTCATGTTGAAGATCCAAAAAATTAGAGCAAAGTAAAACGTGTTCGACTTGTGATGCGAAGTCTTTTCATTGTAACGTTCTGCCACTAGTAAAAATCCCCGTACTTAGGTAATTGCAATTTCGGATTACAAGTCCTATAACTTCCAATTTAGTCTAGAGCGCAGGTTACATAAGCTGTACTTGATCATTCGGCGATTGCGAAAATGCCTGTACATTCATTTATACATGTGTAGGGCTCAAAAAGGCTTTTCCGGTCCAACGAGATCTTTCTGTCGAGTTCCATTCCCGCAGACACATCCGTCGAACTGACGTTTTCACTTCAGGTTGGTTTCTGCAAAATTAGTCTTGTTGGCAGAAAAAGTGCAGTGTAAGAGGCGTGTTTGTATTTTTAATAAATTTTGAATATGTGCTGTGATCTTCATTTGTTCGATTTTGCGCAAACATATTACACAACATGCTTTGTGTTTATTGCAGTACCCCCATTTTATCAAACGTGATGAAAACCGGTTACAGCTGATGCTGCAAAGAAAAAAACGATACAAAAACCGAGCGATATTGGGATATAAGACTTTGGCTGCTGGAAGGATTGACATGGGTCAGGTAGACGCAGTGTTTGTTTTAATGCTGTTGGATTCAGGAAGGTGAACGACAAGGTCTTTGCTTGAGCGTAAGAAGGTTTAGGACAAACTTATAACATCGCAACTTGGTCATAGAAACACATTTGCGAGTAACCTGTGACAACTGGAATGCGTGTTTTTTTTATATTTTTGCTTCATTACGGTGTTTGCCACATTTGTGGGTCGTGCGATGATTGATTGAGACAATGGTAGTGGAGGGGGTTAGTGAAAAAAAAGAAGTTGTAAAATGCATACATATTTTGAGGCCGAGTTCAGCACTTACAGCTTATGTGGTTTTGATGTTGAGGATTTAATTTTATAGAATGTCTGCTGACCATAATGCGTTGTTTAATTTGGGAATCGCGTTTCCAGTGTAGGCTGTTGTAGCGAGAAGGCAACATTGCTCTTGTTGGGTTTTCTGCAATCCTTACGCGTTACAATTCATGGATTGATTTAACGAGGAAGTAGTAATGGCAACCCAAGAAAAATGAATGCGGAAAAGCCGTTGCATTAAGCGACCGCAACAGTTGTCCTCTGTTCGCCGGTCGTTGCTGTTGATGTGTGGAAGTCATGAGTAGAGGTTGTTGTATTTATTAACTGTGTAGAACTTGCAAAAANNTTTTTNTTCAATTTCCTAAATAATTACTAAATACAAAAGCAATGAGTGGACTGCATNGCAACCTTATAGTGGAGGGTCGTCTATGCTTGTGTTGAACTTTGCCAATGACCCGATGGCACCCTGCAGTTTTGCAGGCACGTCATGCATTAAACAGGACGCTGTGGTCATTGTGTGGAAAAGGCAGGCATTGAACACCCTGAAGCTTGACAATCTAGAAATCTTTGATTAAACATTTAAAAGAAAGCATTATAAATAACTCTATTGCTATCTGTTTGCTATCTGCATCTCCGCGTTTTGTTTCTTAAGCTTACTTGTACCAGTGCTGTCACACACCAAGGTATTTCATTAAACACGTTCGTTTTTCTTACCTCGTTAAAGATCATCCAGTGTCCAATCGCTGATGAGTCGCTGATCGACTTATACACAGCGTCGAAAGAGGACAACAGTGTTGTCCTCACCGCGCAGCTGCTTGTTTCGCGAATGAGCAGCCTCCCCATCGATGCGGACGTGGAAAGTGACAGAACAGGGGGTCACGCTGGCGCAGGTGGGTCGGCGATTATGGTCTGATGTGGAAGTCGAACCATGCGCTCTGAACTTTTCAGTGTATTACGAAAATAATCTCTTTTCGGGTTTCTTTGCTGGTTTAGTTTCAAAGTAGTTTTTGGACCGAATCTTTGGAGCTGAGTCTCTACCTTGTTGCGTGCAGTTCGACGAGTTATTCTTGGCATTGAAAAACAGCTAAAACAAGTTTTACACCAAACGGTTATAACCAGATTAGGGCCACTCAACCCGCAGATAATCGGTAATCGCCATTTTCCCGATTAATCGCTATCGGCTTCTTGACTGAATAATCGGCTATGGCCGACGGTAATACCAATTTTATTAACTTTGATAAATTCTCACACAATGCTTCTTCTTCTTACCGTAACGATTTAGTCCTTAATGCTCTGGCCTTTCTTTTATTATGAATTAACGGCTTACTCTGAAATAAAATAATTTGATATTAATTATTAACTTCTTTTTTTACAAAAGAAAATTAAGTCTTGTGTTAAAAATTCCCAAACAGTCGTTTGATACATAGATTGATATGTATTGCATTAACAAAATGCATTACCAAGTCAGATGTCACTGCACGTAAACACGGTGCGAATAATCGGCAAATTTGTTAGTCCCTAGTTAAAACTTGTCTGTGATGGAACTTCTCTTTCCATGATTCGGAATTTTAAGGATTGTGAAGACGTAACTTGGTTAAAGTTAAAAATCGAATAGGACTTTTGTAAATCTGATGCTTCGGCCAAGTTTCTCCGCAATTCAAGCGTGAAATAATTCTTGTCCACGTGATTTGCAACGCACGAGCGACTTCGCGATCCGGACGTGACGTCTGTTTGTCGGTGACGCAGATCGCTCTCCCGACGCAGCCGACCGTTACAGCGATGACGACGAAGACACGTCATCAACAGACCAAGAGCTCGGCAGCGACAACGCACCGGTTGGTCGATCGGCGAACTTCATTATTACGTAACAGTAATCGCTTGTCTGCGCACAGACGTTCGCTTTATCGAACACACGCCCGATGAGAGCAAATTAGAGACCTTGCATGATCTCAGTGACGAAAGACTGTATCTCCAGCCCATTAATATTTCATAAACCTCGCAGTGTACCTGTGCTGTGCTGCCATGTCTTCGGGCAGCAGCAGCAGCAGAAGCTGTAAGTTCTGTGAAGTGCGCAGTCAGTGTATGTTGCTGCCGGTCGCTCATGCGCTGCTGCCTCTTCGACTGGTTAGGATTACGGTGAGGAGGAGCGGAGACGGCGCAAGCGAAAGAACAGCCGCAAGTCCAGGATGTCCTCGTCGTCCAGGCAACAGAACTTCATCAAAACTAAAGTTGCAGCACTGCTGAAGAAGTTCAAACAAGTAGCCGATGAGGTAGTGTGTGTTGATTTAACTGTGTGGACGGAAAAGGTTAGAATCCGGATTGTTTGGTTTCTAGAAGGGCTTTTGTGACTGACTCATGGACAACGTTTGAAACCCAGTGCGGCTAAACAAGAACTTCTAGTGAATGACTAATTGGCCTTGGAAATGGGCGTTATCTAAATGCATTGTTGACACGACCACGAAGTAACGGATTTTAATTTCCGTTTTATTTTGAGACATTGTGCTGTCTGATTGAGATGAGGGGTCAGTGGGTGTAAGTTAGGGGCTTGTTCTGGGCAACCATTGGTAACTTCTTATGAACGTAGTTGATAATATTTACAGTATCAAAATTGAAATTCAATATAAGTCAGGGCAGGATGGTGCGAAAATATGCTATTGTAAACTTTTCTGGATTCTTACTTGCCAAATAAAGCCATTTTTCAACGTTGCGGGGAATTCCAGGTCTTCAATCAAACTTTCAAGGTTGAGAGTCTTGGTAAAGTGAATGATTCCGCAACCGCTGATTCGAAGCAATCGCTTTCGCCGCCGTTCTACTCGTCACCGATTTCACCGGTTTTGTCATTTTGTATTTCAATTTGCTTGTGCCCATGTTTTCGTGTCACGCGAAGGGAGGATGAAATCCTAGTTTTTGTGTCACTCACAAAGTGCAACGTACGTGATCGGGAATGGAGCGCTACTGTGGTCGGGCGTGCCTTGCCGCGGGGTCGAACCTTCAACTTTTCGTTTGAAAAGGCGAACGCTCCATGCGCTTCACGTTGCTCGCCTCGATTTGCCGCAGGATCTTGAACCGGATCTGGAACCCGACACGGACCAGAATCCGGCGGACCAGGTCGAGTACGACTTCCTTTACGATGACTTGGACGAGTTCAACTTGAGCGACAGTTGCCCAGAACTAGATGATAACGTCAGCATTGTCTCAACGCCAAAACCGAAGCTGAGGTAGTTATTGCTATGAGACAAATTTTGTTGAATGGTGTTGCATCTGTGAACCTTAACAAATGGNTGAATTACATACACTTTTATTTACTTTTCATTTGTTTTCTGAANGTGCGGCTCAGCTTTTCAAAAGATGTTTTTAAAAAAGACATGAGCCCACGGGTCAACCTTTGAACTACACCTTGAACAACGATTGAAGGCATTTGATATGTTTTTTTTTTTCTTTTTCTTTTACAGTGTCCGAATAGTCTGTCTGATCCAATGACTAATGGTTACCATCTTTGTTCATTCATAAAGTTGTCAGTTGTGAAAATTGATGGATGTTAATTTTGACATCGTAGGCTGAAAACGTGTTTCAAAATTGACGCCAGATTCCAAAACATTTTTCCGCATTATTTTCTATTCATGAATAGTTTGAAACACTTTCCGGTTTGTTTTAACGGCTGTCCCGTTCAGAGGCAGCGTTCATGTCAGTATGTGTGGGAGCCTCTGTACGGACAAGTTCGGCAACTTGCATTTTCTCTGTCAAACAACTGACGCTATAGTTTCATCAAAGGTATACCTGGTCATCCGCAAGAGATTTTCTCCGTCGACCGCCGCCTCCATTTTCCGGGTCACGGTTTTTGAATTCTTTAGTCATGAGCTGACTTGTTTTTGTTTGAACTGCTTTCCGTTCACGTTACTCACATACTGTAACACGCTTGTCGATGTTTATTTCCAGACCATTTTTCGACCGCATCTCCCATTCGAGCTCACAAACAGAGATCAGCAGCTTGAAAGAAAACGCGCCTGACCAGGTTGGAAGGTTATGCTGCGCGTTATTTTTAGATCTTTATAACGTTTTCTCCTGAGAAGCTTCTTGTCACATGTAAAGCTACAAATTTGTTGCCAAGTTAGGTTTTTGGAAAATGCGGCTGTTAAACTGTGGCTCCACTGACACTTTAACTGGCCCTCGTGGACAACTTTTTCTGCTTTGCTTGTCTTTTTTTGGAAAGTATCTTCAGTGAACTTAAGCCCGAGGATTTTCAGAGCAAAAATGTTCTTTGCAAAAAATCTCTCAAGCAGTTGTTGGAAAATTATTGGGATGCACTGCACTGATATGAAAGAGGGCCATTGTGAAGTTGCTCCAAGATGAAATTTTATTTTTCTTCTGGCGGGCAATTTATTTGAAGGATTCTGTCAAGGTCAAAAACTTGAAGCCCGTGGCATTGTATTTGGTGTGTCTGTGTAAAGAACGATATTATTTTATAAGCACAAACATTTTCCAGAGCAGGGATTGATGAACCCTTCGGGTAAACAACTACACAGGATCAGGGCCGTCGCCAGCGGGGGGGCCAGTGGTGCCCGGCCCCCCATTTGCAGTCTGTGCCCCCCATTTCACGTTTGGCCCCCTGGTTGCTCCATACATCCAATAGAGTATTTTAAAAATGTGCCCCCCCTTCTGGTTTTTGG
>JGI24159J19872_10012483_pt1 | contig 11073 bp, 13 predicted proteins | sample Ectturendosymbi4_FD_19872 | JGI IMG/M metagenome (IMG submission 19872)
TTTTCAAATTTTTGTTAGTTTGCTCCATGCACGTGTCCATGACAAAAAAGTTAATGCATATCATCTCTCTTTAATTGAAAAATTAAAAGCTCTAGGCTTGTTGTAAGCTTTCACGGAATGAGCCCGCTGGGCTCTGCTTTCATCTTTTTGCGGTGATTCAAACTTGCGCATATCTGCATTCAAATAACTAGTCTTCTCAAAGATGACGCAGTTAAACTTATCAGCATTTTTTCCCAAAGGAAATCGATTTCACGCAACAGTGCGCATCCTCAGTCCTGCCGTTAACTTACTTCTTACGGTGCTCCGCGTAGTTCACAAAACTATTTCACATCATAACATCATGACAATTACATCGGCATTAACACGCATCGCTGGCCACTGAGGGCAAAGAACAAAAGGGGATGCTTTGGTGACACCTGAGACGGGTGATTTATATGCGCCGCATCATTTGCATATTCCCACGTGGTGTGAAATAACTTAATTTGCATATTCCCACGGTGTGTAATAACTTCATTTGCATATTCCCACATGGTGTGTAATAACTTCATTTGCATATTCCCACGTGGTGTGTAATAACTCATTTGCATATTCCCATGTGGTGTGTAATAACTTCATTTGCATATTCCCACGTGGTGTGTAATAACTTCGGAGAGCAACCTCGGAGGCTGCGGGTTTGTATTCAAAAAAACTTAACAACGTCTGCGGAAAAGAAACAGCAGACATTGATAAAGAAGCTTCACAGAACATTAATATCCACACGGTAAACTGCGAGAATGCCAATGAATAACATCGGAAGATCCAATGTCAAAAGAAAGTTGTTGCAACTGGCGCAAGTTTGGGGGATGAGTGGCGCACAGTCAATGACAAGGGCTCACACTTGAAAGGAATGGGACGTTTATAAAAGTTATATAATACCGAAGCCTCATGCCGTGTTGAACTGGCACACCGTGTCACCACGCTCCCGTATCACAGTGATACCTTCGGTCAAAGCTTTGTTGACATTTGAATTTTCTCGAACTTGTGGTTTTTGATAAAACAGACGCATTAGATCAACCGACTAGGCGGACGTTGTTTGTGTTCCTCGCAAGAGTTAAAAATGCGTCATATCCTGTTTTTCTACAAACTTTACTGCGGCAGATGATACACTTTTGGTCTGATATGCTCCAATAAACAATGACCGGTTTCATTGCGCATCAAATGCGTTGCCGCTAAACCATTGAACCTGAGCACTTGAGGCAACTAGACTGGGCTGGGGCAGCCCATTGCATGGATAAATTAAAACAGTGCAAACGTTTTTTTTACAGAGGTCTGTTGAGATCAGCTGCCCCTCGGACAAGCTCGCCGCTAATTCTGAAAAACAAACAACCTACTCGATATCTTATTTACTTCCCAAGTAAGTGTTTCAACAACAACGATTTCAGTGAAGACTGGCATAAAGTGAAAGTTGCATTTAAATTCCATCAAATATGAAGGCTGTTGTCTGTAAACATAGTTATGCAACATATTTTTGATTCATGAAACAGATATATTATTAATATAGGTTTTTAACATTTTATGCATGTATGCGGTGAGTATCAATGAAATTACTACATAACTAGGAGTTTCAGTATTGGCATTTCGATAAATATTTCATTGCGTACACCGGTACTGGTGTTATGAACTTACTTGCATTAAGGGATATTGCATAAGTTTAAAAAAGATTGAATGAAAGTTCAGCTATTTCTAGCCAGGGTTGGTTGATTTAAATCATTTCATTTAAATCAGTGATGAAATCAAAAAAATCAAGCAAAATATCTTGGGCAGTTTTGAAGCTTTCTGTGATTTGTATTACACATCTAACTGGTATTCTAATCGGTTTACTTAATTATTAAAGAAGGCTGATACTGCATATGACAACACAAGTTATAAAAGCAATTAAAGTTTTATCAATCATAGCAACTGTGATGTCACAGATTCTATGTCAACTAAGTGAAAAAATGACATGTGGACTGAAATCACTAACATTTGCCAAATCAGAAGTTAGAACTGTCAGAATGTCACAAGTTTAAAAGTATAGGCTTGCATAAAGCAGGCCTGTAGCCAGGTTTTGAAGTTTGGAGGGCAAAATGCACAGTTAGGTGGCCAATATTTTTGTTTTTATTGCGGTACACGTTTAAAACAAACTTTTCTGGGCACAACAAAATTTAGGGACACTGCCCTTAAATGGCCCCATGGCCGCGGGCTTGGCATAAAGTAAAATTTACATCTAAATTCCAGCAAATATGTAGGGTATTTACTGTAAAAATAGTAGTTTTAGAACATAATTTATTCTTCAGATTCATGATAACACATATATATTGTAGGTTTTCACCATTTTATGCATGTAAGTTATACTTTTGCAAAAGCTGAACCAGTGAAAGCTCTGTTACAATAATCAGTTTTAAGAATAGACTTTGCTAGAAAAAGGCTGGCCAGCTTGTATTTCTGTACAAGCTTCTTAAGATGCCATAAGTGTTAATGAAGTTGATAAACTCGTGGTTTTGAGTACATTGTCATTCCAATAAATATTTCTTTTTGCACACTGGTACTGGTGTTATGAAGTGATTCGCTTCAAGCGCGATGCATAAGTGCAGAGTAAGTTTGAATGAAAGTTCAGCTGAATTCCAGTTGCTGAACTTGAAGAAACAAAGCACAAAAGAGTTGTGTTAAAACAAAATCTTTGAAATAAAAAATCACTACTTAATAGGTGGCCACACTCTACACATTTAATCAGAAAAATCATAAAAATAAAAAAAATCTGATTTAAATAAAAAAATCCGATTTTATTGTTTTTTCAAAAAAATTATGATTTTTATCAACCCTGATTTTAATTGAATCTATCACTGATTTACAACTAAACTACGCAATAAACAGAATTCCTTCACAAAACTTTGTTTTAACCTTATGCTTATTATTCTTTCCAGGTCGTCGGATTTGTATGAAACCTTCACTGCCGGCGTTCTATGCGCTTTACTAATGGATGGCCCAGCCTCCCCTTTGTACAAAGCTTTAATTGAATCAGGCCTTGGTTCTACATACTCACCACAATCAGGTCTGTGGACTATTGATGCAGTCGTTTCATGTCATCGTTGTTTACTGCCATTGGTGTCGCTTAAGTTACTTGCGATTAAAATCATTCAAAAAACAATTATTTTCTAACTCAGCAACCTTATTTTTTCTTTACTATCCAAACCATCAAAGCCGTTAAAATAATTTTTCATGGATGCAATTGCAATGAAACTACGATTGGTAAATTTCAGCAACTGTTTGTTGAAACGTGGCTGATTCCATTCGTGGTTAAGGTATTGTTTTTATCAGCCAGCCTTTTCATGAAAAAAGACAAATGTCCCTGTCTGTTGATAAATGTCGTTTGTGACGTCTCATATCCATCTCTTTTACAAATCGTCCTTTGACCCACATTAAAAATTCTTGGTGGGAAATGATCCGTAGTTTCGCATCAGTGCTGCAGCAGAACCTACCGCTGAGCTTCTTGGTCTCATATAATTTGAAACAAAATTCCGAAGGGTTGGACACTGCAAAGAGATTATTGCGTCATCCTCTGTTGCATCGTTTACCATCGTCACAAGGTTGAATGTGTCGTTTGCCATAACACCTTTATGAAGTTGTGCGAGGGTTGAGGTGGGTTGGGGGTTGAGGTGGGTTGGGGCTGGGGATATCCCGAAGGGGAGCAAAACCAAAACAACCGCATGCTGTCCTAAAAATGTTGCAAATTTTTGAGGTTTTGGCGAATTGCTTCCTGACTGTTACTGGGATTCTGCAGATTTTTGGTTATCATAGAAGCGTTTCTTGATTGGTAAATGTCGGAAAGTACCAAATCCGAATGACAGTCTGATGGCGGACGATATGCTTTGCCGTAGCTTGACGAAAAAGAAAATAAAATCGGTCTAATTCTGAGATAAATCTAAGTATTTCAGCTTTTTTACAGTGGCAGTGGGCTGGCTTGAGATAAAGCTAATGAAATATAAAAAAAAGTAAATAAAAGTAAAAGAAGCGTGAAGCAGTGAAATCGCCTCTCGGCCAAAACCTATTCATAAGTCAGTCAATGAAGACTGAAACGCCTGCACACAGAAAAAAATACCATGTTCTCCTGCCTGGCTGGCTACGTACAAACAACCGAATATTAAATCTGTGGTCGTTACACTCTTACCCACATTCAACTACAGTTTCACAACAGAACTCATGCTCGTGTCGTACGGTCATTTGCGAAAGATAGCACGATTTGCCATGGCAACAGCAAGACGTAGGATTTGCAGCATTTTTCCTTTTATTCAATTTCTCTCAAGCAAGGCCAGTTGATCACATGCTTTTGAAGGTTATGAAACCATGACAACAAAAGTTGCCTGGTGCAATTTCGATCTTTTGCCGCAATTTTGGGTTTGCTGTCTCAAAGAAACCGGATGTTACCTCACAGACAAACGACTCTGAGTTACTGTTGCGTCCAAGTGACTCAGTTGTGATTTCATAGATGCATTGCATATTTTTTTGGTATGCTAACTGTGACAATCCTTAATTCAAACAGCATCAGTCTTTGCTTCCAGGTTACCACAAGGACCTCAAGGAAGCAGTGTTCAGTATTGGCTTGCAGGGGATTTCCCGCGAGGACGTCAACAAAGTAAAAGAAATCATTGAAAGTTCAATGGTTGAAGCAGCGAAGTATGTTGGTCGATAACGGACGGTACTTGGGAAAAGGTTGTTCGATTGTAGACTGTCTGTCCATTCATGGCCTGCTGCGGTCACTTGGCCCAAAAGACTGTTTTTGTTTCTCCCACCGATAAGCTATGTTGTCACTTAACTCTGCTTGAAGTGTCGACTCGTCGAGAATCTCTGACATGACTTCCGGGTTTTTGGGATCATTCGAAATTACGCTGTTGAGAGCTAACGTTTTTCAACCATGCTATTTGTTTTTCTCCCTTAATTGTTCCAACTCTTCAAGTTTTTTCGTTATTTCAACGATTTCCAACCCAGCTTGTTAATTAATCTCATTGGGATTGTACGGATTCGAACTCGCATCATTTTGATTAATGGGAAGGTTTGATTGACAGGAACGCTTTCCCTTCGGAGAGGATCGAGTCAATTCTTCACCGCATCGAGCTTCAGCACAAGCATCAAAGCAGCAAGTTCGGTCTTGGACTAACCTTTGTGAGTTCAGATGTTAAGCCTCATGGTTTTTGTGTTTGAGTGTCTTTTCACGGTGAAAACACAATGGCGGTTGTGAATTTAATGACATTTTCTAATACAAACGCCTTTGCTTCCTGTTATTCAAAGCGCCATGATTTTGAGGTGACGTCGCTGCATTCCGCTACATTTGAAGTTTGTAAACTTTAAGTTTTGTTCGTAAAATTCTTTCCACATGCTTTGTGAGTGCTTTCCACATGCTTTGTGAGTGTTTTCCACATGCTTGTGAGTGGTTTCCATATGCTTATGAGTGGTTTCCATTAGCTTGTAACTGCTTTGCAAATGCTTGAGTGCTTTCCCAAATCTTGTGAGTGCTTTGCAAATACTGTTATGAGTGCTTTCCATATGCTTGTGAATGCGTGCCATATGTTTGTGAGTGCTTTCCAAATCCATAAACTAGTGAATGCGTTCCATATGCTTGTAAGTGCTTTACCAATTCTTGTGAGTGCTTTCCATCAGGGTTACGGAGTCGGAGGGTTTTGGGTGGAGTCGGAGTTGGGTTCCTAGGAGTCGGAGTCGGATTATTTCGTCCAACACCGACTCCAGATGTCCAATTGGATCATTTTTTACATCACACTGCTAAGTTGGGAATTCTTGTTGAAATGGTAGAATTTCTTTTGAAACTTTTGTTGAAACATATTATTGCTGTGCACCACGATTTCCATTGATTTTAACATCCAAGTTTCATTCCCTTTATGTTAAGGAGTCGGAAATTTAGGAAAGGCCGGAGTCGGATATTTTACCTCCGACTCCGCAACCCTGCTCTCCATATGCTTGTGAATGCTTTCCATAAGCTTGTGAGTTAGTTATCACGCTTTTATTTGGTGGAAATCATTTCTTTATTTCTTCACTCGTCACCATCGCACAAACATTTATGCGAGAAACAGAGGCAGAGTTTGTTGACATCAGAAATTAATTTTCCTCTTATTTCACATAATGTCGCTTGACATTCGAAGCAAGTCAAATGTAATAAACAAACTTATAAAATGTCAAATGCTTGAGCTATACTTGGCCAAGAAATGCAGTTTGTGTTTTTTAGCCTCCAATAAGTTTTCCAACCGCGCAACTGTGATGTCAGAATGTTGTAAGAACCGGATGTTCGTAACGAGCCACTATGACGTCTGAATGTTGGCAGAATCCACACAATTTTATGAAATTGTAGCAAAGGATTTGCGATGTCAACGATGTGAATCTGAAAGTGTTGCCCACGTGTTTGAGTCAGAACCAAAGATACAGTTACGAAAAGAAAATTGGGTTCTGTGAAAGAAAACTCACAATCAGCACCAAAATTCCGAAAAAAAACTTGTTGCATTGCACGTTTGGTTCTGATTACAAATGCACAATTGTTTTGAACGATTTGTGATAAGAATGTAAAATATTGCTTCTTTCAGTTGGTGGCGGTTTATAGGTTCATTTTTTGTTCCTTAACTTCAAGTTTTTTTCTGTCTATCGAAAAGAATCCTTTCCCAGCATAGAATCAGACACGAAGATCTTACAGAGCATAACTAAGTGGGCATCAACAGCTCTTATTCAAATTAAGTTAGTTCTGTTTTTTCATATAAGTCTCTCCTAATTTGCATATTTCCTGAGTGGTCAACTAATCACCAGCATCCTGTGTTCAACCAGAACTTGATGCCTCTCTGGCAACATGGGGCCGACCCCATTGAAGTGATGCAAATCGAAAAAATGGTTGGAAAGTTTCGGGAGGAGATGGAAAAAGATGACGGATTTTTACAAAAAAAATGTCAGCAATATTTTACGGTATGTGTTGAAAGTACATAGGAGCCGTGTGAAATGATGTTTATCTCCGCAGGATTTAACGTGAAAAAAAAGCATTGAAGGTTTTTGATTATTTTAGGACAATCCTCACCGTCTCCATCTAACCATGTCTCCCGAAGAGTCATACATGACTGATTTCGACCAATCGGAATCGAAGAAACTCTCGTTCAGGGTCACTGAGCTCAGTGAAGAGGAAAAGAAGTGTATTTATCAGCAGGTCATTGAAAACACAACATGGCTGTTTTTTGTGACTTGTCAAAAGAATTGAATTTGTGACGCTGCGTCACACAGCGCCAACGTCATACTTTATGACGTTGATCAGCCAATGTATCAGTTACGTAATAGTAGCAGCGACACCTTTATTTTCCTCTTCTTCGATTTTGTTTGAAATTATCAAAATGAAAGTGGCAGTTGGTTTGACGGTGGGTGGTCTAATCTTTAACGCAATGATTGAACATTTTCGAAGCGCAATGTAGTGAGTGATGCTGAGGTTCCCTACATTCAAATCTCTGGTGTCGTGCGGTTTACAACACATCGGAAGACAGGAACTTACTGTTTTGAGGAGTCTCAATTTGACAAGCGTAAAGAGCAGCTATGTCCAACCCGCGGCCTAGTCGAAGGTTTCGAGCGACCTATTTTAGGTTTTCGCTGTTGCTTAAGTACAAACGGACGACCTTTCCTTATTTTGATAATCTTACTTTTGAAATTTTTGATGCAGTGACCCTCAATTCCACTTCATCACGTCCGTACGGCGTGTTGGGAGATTTCGATGTGTCCATTGTCACCTTGATGCAAAACATTTTACAAGCTTTGATTTCTACCCTTGTTCCATTGACAATAAACTTTATGAAATCGCACGTTCGGGGATGGTTAAAGGTGCCAAACATTCGTAACCATTGCAGTTTGGGTTCCAACGTTTTCAGTGCGGTATAGATTAACTAAGTTTTAGTGTGCTATAATAAAAGTCAATCAGGCAATGTGACTCTCATTAAGATATTGGCATGATTTTTGACTCAGTNAGAAATTCCGGCTGTACGTACCTGATTTAGACGACCAGTGTTCCCATGCGTGTGGAGCATATTGCAAAATTGTTGACGATGACGTGAACCTACTGCCCCTCCTCGCTTTTCATTTCCTGTTCTAGTGTGAGAATCACAGCTTGTTATAGGTTTTGCAACTTTCATTCTGAAACTTTGTCAACATGTGTAGATTCACAGGCGTTTTGTGTTAAAACCATCCTAGTTCTGTTGAATGAGTTCTATTTTGCTATGGAGGTTTTCATCAACAGACCTGATGTGATTCATTCGATGAACTGTTTGTTAATTTGAAGCGTAATTCTTTTCGTTCGGATAAACAATAACATTGTAATATTTTGCCTTTCCATTAACGTTGCATTGTGACGTCACAGGGACGAGAATTGTTGCGAAGCCAACAAGAAAAAGAAGACCTGACGTGTCTTCCCACGCTTCAAGTTGCTGATATTCCACAAAAGCAAGAAAATTACGATGTCGACGTCATCAAAGGTTATTTCTCACGAACTATGACGAGACGAAGTGTTTTGTTATTAGTTGTTTTCGACGTCACGACTGTCTGTGAAACAAAGCCTAATCATGTGACATTTCAGACGGCCAATCATTCATCGTCACATGTTCTCAACCCACCAATGGAGTCACGTATCTTGACGCCGTTTTACCGGTGAACGATTTGAATGAAGATTTAAAAGCTTATCTTCCTTTATTCACTGAAGTTCTGACACAGTAAGTTTGTAACCGCTTCGTGTTTATTTTCATCGAAAAATCTCGTTGGAAGGTTTTTCTGCAAAAACACTGAACTTTCTGATAAAGTATTCCACGAATGTGGAATGTTTCCATATTCAGATAAAACTTGACGCGTTTTTTCCTTGCTCAGTAAAATCATTGTTTACCTGGTCGTGTAAGTCACCTGATAATTTGATATGTTTCCATCGATCATGATCACATAACAAGATATTTTGACACAAATCAAAAATGTGATCAGACATGATGTTAAGATATTCAAGACATGAAAGATGTTGTCAGTTTCTGTGCTGGAGCTAAAGATGTTGCTGAATCCTAGAATGGGAACACGTGATACGGATTACGCAACGTTCTCACAACGAGAAGACCTATTCACCGGAGGGCTGACTGCTTCTGTTTCGTCATCAAGTTGTCATAATGATCCCATGGTATCAGAAACATCGATAAGATTACATTCGTATTGCTTGGACCGCAATCTTGAGAAAATGTTTGCACTTTGGAAAGAAATTTTGAATAAGTAAGTTTTGGTAAATAGGGTTTTCAATCTAATCCTTCATTTCATTCGTGGATTGCGTGTAAAACATACATGGAAATAGTTTGATTTACTATATCCGGGCGCTAATGTTGATCGAAATGCCCGTTTCTACTGTTTTATTCACTTTTCCAAATGTCATGTTGCAAGGCGGGGAGTGATCTGAGCTCTGATTTGTAACCTCCCCCTCCAGTAGCGGTCGTGAAACCCAGGCTAGTGTGGCCAAGTTCCGGTCATTTTGTGCAGCAATTGGAATCTAAACTGTTTTTAAAACGTGTGGTGTTTAGGTTTCTTGGAAACTTGTTATCAAGCACAACAAAACTTCAGAGAAAGTTTCAGGCATTGTTTGGTGACAAAAGAACTAATGCTACGATGTACCAGAATCAATTTTAAGTTCCGACTGGATTGGGCGAAAACAAAGAAAAACTCCAGTTGAGTTCTGGGTGAAACAGGAAATATTTTAAGCTGTATTTTTTTTATAGCTGCGGTTTTGTTCCAATTGCGTTGAAACACACAAAGCTTAGTAGCTTTCAAAAAATTCCACCGTCAAGTCCAAGGTTTTTAGTACAAAGCATTTCCTGCAAGGTAGTTTGGTTTCCCTGTGTATCTGATTTGTAGAAATGCTCTATTTCTATTATGAAGTTCCCTTATTCTTGAAATTTATCTCGTCTATGGCACAAAAATTGATTCTTCTGTGAATAAGTGATAAGCAAACCGGTGGTCCGTGAAGGCTTACTGGGAAAGCCCCGTGAAACAAAAATAGTCGATTTTCTTGAACGATTATTCAATACCTTGGAATGAAATTCAGAAGTCGGTTCTCGCGCATTTTATCAAATTTCATCGCTTAAGAAATAGTGGTTTAAATTTATTTTTTAGTGATTTTCCTGAGCTTGCTGGTCAGTTTCAAGGTTTGGCACTTTTGTGTATATGTACGACGATGTCGTCGTAGATCAAATATTTTCAAGATGAAAATGAAGTATTGATTGCCAGATGAGGGGTAGGTGACGTACAAGTTATTCGCAGCGTTGATAGGTTCAGTGAAAGCAGGAAATCAAAAATATTCTAGGCACAAACTAGGTTTTGAGAAAAGTGCAGAAGCACGAGGCGCAGTTGATGCTGGGCAGTAATCTGACTGAAGTCTGTTCACAACCCTGGGATTGCAACGGCCGGGCTGACAAGCAACACAGTCGAGACACCGACCATCAGATGTGCAAACATACATCTGTGTGGCGTAAATACAAGGCTGAATTATTATAATGATATACAGAAACGCTGAGTCTAAGAATGTGAAGCGAATGGCAGCGCAGCCGGAAACTACTTCGTTCCTGCGCGAGACAGTTCAGAGTCCTTGACATGGCGACCAACTGCAACCGGTGGAGGGGCTGAACTTTTGTGGACTGGAATGGCCTTTAAGCCATAATTATTCCCAGGTCTGCTGTGGCCCAGAGTGGCGACTGGCTTGATGAGACTCCAGCTATGGATCAAATGGACTTTTCCAAATAGCCGACTGAACTCTTCGGCCATCCAAGACAACCAGTCCAGATATAGGAGACCAGGGCCTCAGAAAGGGGATAAAAGAGGTGCATCGTACCCGGGCCCTGGAGGATGAAAGTTAGCACGCTAAGTTTTTCAGTACTCAAACCCAAATTACTAGTGTAAGCCAGTTGCCAGTATAACAGTTAATATAATTTTAAATCATAGCATGGTCGTTGTTTATTGTGACTAGAAAACAAACGAGCTACAAGTTCCGACATGGGGTCCGGAATCTAGGGG
>JGI24159J19872_10012484_pt1 | contig 11073 bp, 7 predicted proteins | sample Ectturendosymbi4_FD_19872 | JGI IMG/M metagenome (IMG submission 19872)
GAAGTGGATGTAGAAAGATATGCATTATTATGTCAAGAAACTTCGCCAAAACTTTGGTTTGGAAACATGTAAATGACGTCAAATTGTGACGTCACAAACAGGGAACACCAAATACAAATGACCACCATATGACCCTGAACCAAATCCCCCCATGAAAATTTTCTGCGTACGCCACTGATTGGCCCCACCATCAACGACGCCTTGCAAATTGTGACTGGATGCCTGCGTCCTACACCAGCGGACAACCTTCTAATCCTAGCAGGCATCCAACCTGCTGAGCTTCGCCGCAGAGGAGCCACACTATCTTAAGGACGTCGTGCAATGGAGCATGGACACCTGCTCCACTCAGTGCTCACCCGTCCATCGGGTGTAGCTGCACAGCGGCTCAAATCGAGACACCCTTTTGTACCCGCCTCACAACAACTCATCATCAGTTTTTCTGACAACAGCATTATTTGTGCGGCACAGTGGGCGGATCATCAATGGAACGCGGAGTGGGCGGACAACCCCACAAGACTCCGCACTTCAATTCCAGACACCGGTAGACACACCCCCGGAATGACCCTCACAAGAATAGCCTGGGACCGGCTCAACCGCCTCCGCACCGGTGTCGGACGTTTCTGCTCCTACCTGTACGGATGGCGTATGGCCTCCTCTGCGGCCTGTGAGTGTGGCGCAGAACAAACCGTCCTCCTCTCTCCAATCCATCGACCCCCCACGGACTACACGGCCTGACGGTTCTGGACGATGAGACAACCGAATGGCTGCTCAGCACCTGCCCTGATATCTAGGCGGGATAGCAGTGGATAAAAGAAGAACTCGCTCAAACGAAAGAAGAAGATTAATGCAATGTAAAATCGCAGCATTTGCCAAGAACTGTAATGGAGTCTACAGCAAACACATTTTCTGTTCGTTCGTGATATTAGATGAGCATGATATCACCAGTCACCACTGATCTTGTTTTGACATAGCTCTATCCCGCTAAATTAGATAAATTGCTTCGCTATAAGTGTAGGCAATATGCTCTACTTTGACTTTCTTGTTTTTGTCTGTTAATATGGCGTTCGGTTTTTGCCAAACTTCTTGTTTTGCAGGTCTGGAAAGAAAGATTGTGCGACTTATTATCACAAACTTTTGTTGTTGGGTTCCTTTGTGCGTCATGGTGTTTGTCAACTTCAGTGGCATGCCTGTCAGAAACATTGCTTACGCAGTTGCCGCAATTGTGTTCATGCCAATCAATAGTGCTCTCAACCCCATACTTCGAACATCATCGATAAGCTGGTGGATAAAATTAAAGAAAAGAAGAAAAATTTTCAGTCGATGATGATTACAAACACTAGCCAAACTAACGCCATTGAAATGCGTGAATCTCCCCACCAGTCGAAATAAGCTGAAGTGCCTGAAGTGAAGCTAACGTCATCTTTATTATGGGAAATTTTGATCAAACGAAACTGCACCTATGAGTCGCATCCAAGCAGAAAATCGTGACTGCAGCTCTGCTTGATTCCTTTGGAGGGCGTTTGGTCACGAGAACAATTGTTTTGGACGTTGGTACTGGGCTATGTTGGTCTATTGCAGGGGTGGCCAACCAGTCCGAGATCAAGATCCACATTTCTTACTGTGTTACCGCAAAGAGCCACATCATACACGTGGGTACACCTGAACTTCACCCAGTCTCTTCCTAACTCAAACATATAGCTTTGTTCAGCTAGATTTGTGTACATGTCTCACACCAACAAGATAATGACAGACTATGCATTAATTGTCGCATAACGTACATAACCTTCAACTTGAATCCCAGCATCGTACGAAACACGATTTCACCCTACAATTCCAGACACATTATCCGCACGTACAGTATAGATGTACAGTATGCCCACTCCAACAGGTTTGTTTCACCTTATGAGTTGCCGTTTTTCATGCGCAAGCGCATGTACATACACGCAAACATGCTTCGCGTGAATGTGATGGTTTGTGTATGTTCTTGGGCAAACCACAAAGGGCGATTCCACGCAACAGGGAAACCAACACGTGTGTCGCGTAAATGCGCTCGCGCGCGTATTTGCCTGCACATACAAGCCACCAACCGCACTTCCACGCAATCAGTGGCGGAGCCAGCCCAATAATTTTTGGGGGTATATGTTTGATTTTAGGCGAATAACACATTTTGTTTGGAAAAAATGCCTCTTTAAGCACAAAATAACTATATTTTGCCTTCCCCCTGGCTACGCCTATGCACGCAATGCATGTGAAGTCGTATCTGGTGTGTAAGTTGCACCCCGATTTACCCATCGCGGACTGTAGGCACCACACGGTTGGTGCCAAAAAGGTCTGCTTTGTCGCGATGCGACGCGTCGCATTTGGTTACACTCCTTCTTTGATCGTTCGTAACTTTTGAAGCACTTACTCTATAATAAAACTTAAAATATGTAACTTGTTCTACTGTTTGCGAGCTTTCTGAATCTGCATTAATATTTTTCGTTTTTGTTTCATGTCATGAGGTGCAGAATGAAAAAGAACGAAATCTTGACAACACTCAGAAATTTTTCTTACTTTTCTCAGCATCAAAATTTTTGAATAGGAAAGACATGAAATGATAATTGTCTTTTAGTAAGCCTAAGCACTTGTTTTAAGCTGTATACATGTATATTTATAGCCTACATTGAATAAGGAAAGACAAACACAAATTTAGGCAATAACCAGCTTCAAACAGAAAATCAGGACAGAATTAAAAGTGCATTTATTTTTTCATGACAGTGAAAGAGTAGGTTTCTTTTAATTTTGATATTAAACAGTGTAGTATTTTTGCCCCAACCGCCGTAATGAAATCCTCGCAAATTATTACAGGTATCACACTACAACAAAGTTGCTTTTTATTGTTGCTTTCTATTGTAAACAGTGCATATTTTGTTGTGACCTCTAGGAAATTCAGCTATGAAATGAGGTTCGTTATTGAGCCTTTGTGCAATAGTCATTGTACTTAGTCGGCTTGTATACGAGCCCCGTATTGTGCACAGTGCACGCAGATCAAATATCACCAGCTACCAGCGAAAACGCACTGACAGCTTTCAAACAACGTCGCTATTTTAGTAGCTACAGCTAAGCTCCAGAGCTCCAGTGCACTCCCACCACTCAAGCATGAAACCACAAGAGACCTTAAATAACTTCCAACACATCATTCGATCAGCACCAGACGCACTAAAGGAGAAAAGACATTGTTTACTGTTTACACTCCGAAAGCTTGAAAGCAGTCTATTTTTCCACATGAGGTAAAATAACAGCCTGAACTATTTTGCCTTTGGCCAATATGAATGATTATTGTCATGCTTTCAGTGATAGCAAGCAGGTAGTTGTGTCTTGTCTGTGTTGTTCAACTGCAAGTTTTCCCTAACTTTAAATCCTAACTCATTTTGTATTTGTGTACCGTACATCTCATTTTGCCTATGCGGGAAAATATACACCATGCTCCAAACTTGAAACCAACAAATAGAATCAAAAGTTGTTCTCATGTGAACCAAATTTCATTTGACTCTTTCAGCTCTGACCTGAACTAAGTCATGCATAATTTTTTTATTTAACTCTTTGTGATTTAGGCACAAGCACAGTGAAACAAGACAACTACTGCTATCTTTTTATCCCTGTAGCTTCTACAAATAAAACCATGTAGGCTACACTGAAAACACTTCATATCACTTTATTCACACAATTAATTTACTTTTTTTATTGTATTTGAACTTGCAAGATGATAATCAATGTCATGTTTAAGAGGAATAGCCTGAACAAAACTGCATTTCTGCTAGCTTGACTGAAACTGCACTGCTGTTGACGTTGCTTCATGGATTGCAATGATACATATTGCATACGTTGTTGTCTTCTACATTTCACTGAAACTAACAAATTGTGAATACTGCTCGAAACACGACCCAACAAAGAGGTAAAACTTCGAGAAACTGACGTCCTGTGATACAGCAGTTGAGCATAAGCTGTGCTATGCACCAATCAGATCAGCACACAGACTGCCAGTCAACCACCCTCCCTCACCCTCAACAGCCTGAACCTGAACTAATGACCGACTAATTTATCCAAGAGAATAGAGCATTAATATCATTAATCTAACAATTAGGCGTTCAGAGAAAATTTAAGTTTAATAAAATTAATTATCCGACTCCTATAAAAACTAAAATTCTCACTCCTGCCCCAGATCCGGGTCCGGTTTCATTAAAAAATCCGACTCCGGGTCCTTCTCCGGTTTCGGCAAAAATCGTAGACTCTTTCCGAAGTCCACTCCGGCTCTTCGGCTCCGTGATCACCTCTGGTCCAAATTACATAAATTTAGGCTGCATCCGCTAGGTGCCGGAGGTCCGCTATGGGTAAACAATTGGCACAAAATTTTGCGACTTATACACGAATATATACGGTATTTATGTATGCATGAACCTTGCTGATGGGTTAATATCCTGGTGCATGGCACATGTTTAGATTAAACATTTTGTATCTCAAATCGCCTCTGGATGTTAAAAAATATAGACTACGTGGACGCAACATGGTTAACATCCATAATCCACTAACTGCACTACTCTGTTTTGGGACAACTTAGCAATGGTTACTAAATAGACTCTTAACTACATATTTAACTCCATCCGGCTGTGTGAACAGCAGGCTGCGCAAATGTGTAACTTTGGTCGCAAGCACCAAAGGTATCTTGCTGCTGTGCAGCAGGCCTACAAAATAAGATAAGACTACCTGGAGTAGACATTGTAGCCTACATTTTTTACAACAATTACTACACAAAACATGTTGATCAAGTGGAAGTCTGACTTCCGGACGTACACAACTAGGCATGTAGGCAGGGCCCGATATGTGACCGCGAGGCCCATCAGGGCAAAGTTGTGACCGTGATGTCACGGAAACGCTTAGCGCAACTGCGCAGTTCGCTCATGTCATGTGACTCATGTCCGATCCTTGGCCTGCACTGCAGAGACAGGTTGCGAAACTTGCTAGCGGATTGTTGTACTCTTGGTCTTTATTGAGCAACAATAACACGGTAAAAATCGTCAAATGTTCACTTCAAGACAAGTTACGTAGTAGGTGTTTTGCCGCATGTGCCGCATGTGAGTATTTTCCACCCAGATCTATTTTTTAGTCGACCTGGGTGTCTTAATTTAATTATGAAAATTCGCGTTAAATCTGTGTTTTTGAAGTGATAAATTCATAAGCAACTTCAATGTGTTCAACAATATGAAAATAACTTTCTATGACAGTGTTTACATGCGCATATCAGGTGAGAAAGTACGCATATCGGATGAAGCAGAATGTGTTCAATCGGTCTTATATTCTCATATAAGATCACTGTCAGGGTATACAGTGACGGTTTAGGCCAAATAGGCGCATAGGCCATGGCCTAGGGTCCCGCGCTTTTGGGGGTCCCGCGCAACCTTTTCCTACGACGACAATATTAACTTAAAATTGGCGGAACTGCGCAGAGGTGTAACTTCGTAATTTACTTTGAAACGAACGAAAATGCAAACGTCTAGATCAGTGCTTTTAAACCTGTGCGACGGTACGCACTAGTGCGGATGAGGAAACCGTGCGATGCGGATGACAAACACGGTGCAGACGAGTGCGGATGAGAAAACCCTGTTGTATTGTTGTAAACGTATTTTAAACAATCCTGTCTTTGTTTAATCACTGCCTTGCTTTTTTGTAAAACATGTTACCACGCACAACGAAGAATTGGCAGACGCTGCGCCCATATTTTGATAGTTTGAACATCTGAGCAGAGAAATGCATCAGAAGTTACCGAAAGCTGCTACGAAACTTTCTATATCAGCAATGTCCAACCCGCGGCTTGCGGTCCGCATGCGACCCAGTCGAAGGTTTCGTGCGGCCCAGTTGAGGTTTTCGACGTAGTAAAAGTATCCTACATGACAACTTGTCCTTATTTTGATAATCTTGAATTTGACATTTTAGTTTCAGGTGGTCTTCAGTGCCACTTTATCACTCTGTTACCATCGCAGTTAGAATTCGAACGCTTTCAGAACTTTAACTTTAGTTAAATTTAGTTTGCTAAGATCAAAGTAAGCCATTCAATGTGCGGCCCTCATTAGTATATTATTCAATGTGCAGCCCAGGTTAAGATAGTGACATACTTTTTGGCTCGGTAAGCCATTTGGGTTGGACATAACTGATTTATCTGCTTATTCTACAGTATTGTTACTTTATGATGGAAACAAAGATGCGCAGCTGTAAGGCAAAATTGAGCTAATATCAATTTTTTGTTGCTCCTCCAGTGGCACAAAACCAGCCCAGCTATTCAATCTGTGTGCTGAGCCACGACTACGCTGCTGATTTCAGCAGTGATGTCCACTGCTCAGCAGGCGCGTAACCAGGAGGCAAAAAATTTTTTTCCACCCCTGGAAAAATGTGCTGAACATATTTTAAAGCCGTTGGACATAGTTCAAAACATTTGGGCCCCTCTCAGAAAACTCTTCGCACGTCCTGGTGTCCCAAGCTGCTTACGATCCTGCTGCTCAGTAGCGTACCTAGAGGTTTGAGACAAGGGGGGGGGGGAATTTAGCAGAAAGGAGCCTACTGGCCTCCTTAGGGGGCCACTAACGAACACTCAGGAAAACGTTTGAGAAATGACAGTGAATCCGGCGTCAAGTAACTTTACTCCACAGGTGAAACAAGCAAGGAATCTATCAAAAATTTTTAATAGGAAATCGATTACACATAATACTACGCATGGTCAGTTCCAGATGTCGTGGATGTGGAATGGATACAAGATTAAAAAAATGAAAACACCCAGAAAAATGCAAAAAAACAACCTACTGAGAACCAAAAGAATACTAAATATCAAAATCTCACCTAATGGGGGGCGAGTGGTTTTTACATTTATCTTGCCAGGGGGGCGGCTTGTCTCCCCGCCCCAGTCACGGCCGTCAGTTACGCCACTGCTAGTGCTGGAGGACACTATAGTGTCACGACGGTGAGCATCCAATAATCAGGAATCAGTCAATCATTTTCTGCTATTTTAGGTGAATTTACAGTATTTAAATCGGCTGAGTTTGACCTACGTAATGCCAGTCAGGCTTAGTATAGTAAATAGCAAATGCACCATTTCTAAATATCTGCAGTAGAACTCAAAAACAAGTCGGCTTCATTCTTCCAACAAGGCAAATAGCGATAATTTACCAATTGATGGTGCCACCTTCTGAACAGCGTCTCGTATTTTCACCATTAAGAGTTCATGACTATGTCCGCAAGGAAGTCATTTACTCTGGCAGAAAGCGTTATGAAATCATGCATGGAGATAGCAGCACGAGAAATTCATGGAGGAACCATTGGCTGTAACCTAAGTGAAAAAACTGCCATTGGCCGATACCACAGGGGCCGACAACTTTTCACAAAAATTGGCCAATAACATTTCATAATACGGTGTGACGTGGTTGAAATGCAAAACTGTGTCCATAGACGGTGAAAGGGCTATGGTCGGCATTCGAAATGGCTTTGTTGCGCTCATAAAGCAAGTCGCACAAGATATTGCGAGTATCCAATGTGTCGTGAAGCACTGGAGGACAAGAAGCTAGGAAATGAAAAAGAAAATTACCAACTATAGCCGATGTCATCAAAATTGTGAATCCAATACTGAACTGACATAAAAAAGTCGTGAGTTTGACCTTGTCATAGAAATGGGAGGCGATGAGCATCTTCCTTGCCATTCTGAAGTGTGGTGGATCTTTCGTGAAAGAGCAACGGAGAGAGTGTGGAATTTGCGACAGGAATTTCTTGTGTGATTTTATCGACGAAAAGACCATAAAGCTCTTTTCTTTCGCTATTTGTTTTGGCTTGCTGGACTAGTCATTGTGGTAACATATTTAACCAGCTGAAACTCAATCCTAAAGTTATGGAATTGACATATTCGAAGCGACCCCCAAAATCACATTGTTCAAGCATGTAATTTGCAATTTCGAAGAAGAAATCTACAATATCAACCTGATGGGTTTGAAGACCCGACAGACGTTCGATCATGTCCACGTGTAAGAGGGAAGAAATAGAGTTTGGACCAGAGTATCACCGAAACAACCAGCTCCCAGGTACACAGTCTGATTGATAATTTTGAAGCTTTCTATTTCAGACAGCAGGCTAAAAATTTACAATCAATGCTATGGATTTTCAATTTTTCGGCGAACAGCATCCACCGGATCATTTGGGTTCAAATCTAAAAGACGACCTTTGCCATCATCCTATTATTAGCCGTATAAAACACGCTGAATTCTGGGTAAAAGCCCTTGATGGCCTTCGCAAAGACCTCGAAACAGTTCCGTTGCCCCGAGGGGCTTTGGTGGGCCTAGCCCCCCAAACGAAGCTCCAAGCCCCCCAAAGTGAAATACGAAACACTATAAATCAGTGTTTTTGCCAAATTTCAGAGTGTCAAGCCCCCCGTACAAACGTAAAGACCCCTATTGAAGACTTTTTGGCAACGGTTCTGCCTCGAAATCCAAACGCTCGAAGTTCTTGCACAAAATCCATCCACCTACTTGGCAGAAAAAGGGTTGAGTTTTCTAGTAATTGATTGATATCAAAACAGGAAAGAGGAGTTGTCTTCTTAGTGGGACACTAGATGACCTAATGTAAGGAGCGTCGGGGCAAAGGTCTGAAATTGCAAGAAGTGGGCTACTCAGTAACACCTAGCCATAAATATAATTGCATAATCTCAATAGATAAATGACGATGTTCTGTGTACATTTTTGTGCTTATTAATTTGCAGTAGGTAATCGTTATTTTGGTTATTTAAACAAAATTTGTTCATCGTTTTTTAGAGTCTAATCTCCCTTTACGGCAATTGTTCAGCAACACTAGTGTTGGTTGTGCGGATGAAATTTTCTTTGAATAAAAGAGTGCGAACCGTTTTTCTGAAGGTTGAAAAGAACTGGTCTAGATCATTCTCAATATTTTCGCTGAAGGGAGACAAATCCAGCCCTACGATATTGTTACAGAGCTAAAAATTAGAAAAAAATTAATTTTAACACAAGTAAATTGACACAGTTGTTTTAACTATTAGAGGTCTTATTAAAGGTTGCTGAGAGCCGCATAAAGGGTGCTTGGGAGCCCCATGCGGCCTTTTAGAACCGCGGTTGAAAAACACTGGTCTAGATAGACTCTTATCAGTACCGTAACAATGCGATAACATTACTTTCTACGCAATATAAGAATGACAATACTGCTTTTCAGCGGAGTTCTGCGGTGTCTGGCGGTCTAAAGATTAAAAAAGGAAGAACAGCACATACTGGATGTTTAATTTTCCCCAGAAAGAAAACTCGCAACAACGTAAGACCGCCAGGCACTGCAGAACTCCGATGAAAAGCAATATTGTCAGGATTGGATGCTACGTTTGGCTGTTAGCAACTAGACTGCTCGCAAAAAGACATTGCTTTTTGCGGGTCTGTATGTTAGTTAAATCAGCTAAAACAGTTTCTCGTGAGTTTTACTTGGAAAAACGTGTCTACATTGGGCTTACTTCATATGGTTAACTGAGGGTGTTGCGACAATACTTTGCAAAACTTGTCTTCATGCTGTTTGCCTTCCGCCTATAGCATTTTCAAGCAACACAAAATAGAAGATTAAAACACTATATTTTGTATTGCTTGGAAAATGACAACTTAAAAACGGAATAAATAAACCCTGTGTCCACTGAATGGATTGTGCTTGTTTGGTCCATAAAATATGCGGTTACTATAAAAAACGAGTTTACGTACACTAATCACATTGCCACATGGGCGCAATTAGGTGGGGGACACGCGAGACGCGTCCTCCCAACTTTTTCAGACAGTGGGGATATAATATGCCATGTCCCCACACATTTTCTCTTCTGGTTTCGCAATATATTGGTTTCACACCAACCTGATCCCCAAATTTTACAACAAAATTGCACCCGTGCATCGACAACTAAATAGACGATATTTTCGAAGGCGGCAACACGGTCCCGTATAAAAATGTATGTATCCGAAAAACAACCTGCAAAAATCGCAAGAAATGACAGAAATTTAACGAAGAGAACTTCTGAACTTCACGAAAGAGCTGTAAATTCTAAGAAAAGATCGCATTGCCATTTGTTCTTGAGAAGAATCAGAAAAGGCTTTAATTTCTGTTGAAGAACTAAGACGATCGTAGAACCAAAGTCGGCACTAAAAAAGACAGATTTTTGAGGGCGCTGTAGAATTCTTCCCGCCTTTTGCAGACTTTTTGCCTCTCTGCTTATTAGGTCACAGATGTCCGTGAAACTTTACCGATGAAACCTCGTGGCCACAGCCTTTTTACCAGCCGCGTGGTGAGGTGTTAATTGAATGTGGAACTTGAGAAAGAATTTGTCGTGATCTGCCAGAAAAATCATGGCGGCTTTACTGTTTGCGTTTTCGCCTAATTCAGTGGTTTCCAACCTTTTTCATGCAGCGAGTAGCGACCCATTTTGCAACCCAATTTAACCTAACGACCCCTTTCCGAAAATTTTCAATCAGGCATATGTAATGTAGTTGTGTTTGCACAATAGAAAATCACAATGACTAATGTTAAACAAAGACCAATTTTTAAATTCATGCACACAGCAGCACCAGTGATAGAGACCCGTGCCGTATACAAATAACTCCACAGCACAACTCATTGAAAACTAGAATAACTCCTAAGTTAGCTGCCGCATTCAGATATCTCATTTACAAAGACAGCACATTCTTAGGTGACAAAGTTATTCGTGCGTTGTTAAACTGCAATGGTCATAATCACACTCAAAACTTTGTAATGGTCATAATCACACCTAAAACAATTTTCAATGAAAAAGTAGACTATCGTGTTTGCCAGGTGATCCTATTATTTTGGCTACGACAAAAATGGTTCCATATATATTGTATTGTATTGAGTAACGTCGTCACTCCCACACGCAAGTCGCTTGAATAGCATGCATCGCAGTAACATGAAGTACGCAAATACATGAAGGAAGACGAGGATACATACATCGCGGTAGTAGAGAGAATACGTTTGATGGCGCAAATACATTTACTTTGATGAAACACAAGCTTT
>JGI24159J19872_10012486_pt1 | contig 11072 bp, 5 predicted proteins | sample Ectturendosymbi4_FD_19872 | JGI IMG/M metagenome (IMG submission 19872)
TTTCGAAAAAACTAATAGGGAAGCGTGATAGGAATTTTTACAATTTTGTGGAAAAGTGCCAAAAAATCGCTTCCGGAAAATCAAAAACTTCCTTTTTATTAGAAATTGTAAATGTAAAGGTACCGTTTTCTAATCTCATTGGATCGACGGCTGCTGTTTTCCGAATCCTACTGCTGTCTTCCGAATCCGACCGTCACATTACTCTTGTGCGGTTTATACGCAAGCCCTTAAAGCCTGCCAAAGAAACGATCGTGGCTTTTGAAGTTGTTACTGGTCATAACTCCCGAACGGATCGCGCTAGAGCGGTGGTTCTTGGCCGAGGTCATATCTTCCAAGGGGGTCGTCAATAAATTTCCAGTGCGCGTGAGCCCTTACGCGTGGGACGTTTGACCAAACAATTACTAATAGACATTTGTTTTTACAGCTTGTTTAATTTAAGGGGGTTTGAAACATAGGACAATTATGTGAGGGGGGCGCGGCAGAGAAAAGGTCAAGACTCACTGCGCCAGAGAGTCATGCAGTGAAGAACTCGGATTCGGAAGACAGCAGTTGATCCAATGAGATTAGAAAACGTTACATATACATTTAAATTTCTAACAAAAAGGAAGTTTTTGATTTTCCGGAAGCGATTTTTTGGCACTTTTCCACAAAATTGTAAAAATTCCTATCACGCTTCCCTATTAGTTTTTTCGAAACGTTTTTTGGCTTGGACAACGTCTGAAGACGCCAACTAACAAAAAATTCCAACCAAAGTGAGTCATCACCCTTATTTTTTTGGGGGTGATTTTGGGTTTCCTTTTTTCTTTAAAAATAAACTAGGCCAGAATTTGCATCTTTAGAACTCTTTTGGCTTTCTAGCGTTAGTGGTTGAAAAGTTATGGACTAAAGTCAACAAACTAATTAACTAATTCTTATTTGAAATTTGGTGAGATCTTCTTAGACACCAAAGGAATCTGTTCTGCAATTTCAGACGTTTCGTGTGTGTTGATTGGGTGCAGTTTATTCTTCAAAGATCCAAAGAGTGTAAAATGTCAACCACAAAAAACAAAAATCCAAAACTTACCGATTTTTTTAATGGAAACTGGAAGAATTTCCGCGTCTTTAGAGGGTTTTGAACAGCTCTCTAGGTGAATTGTCTGGCGAGTTATGAGGGTGCAAAACCTGCGCAAATTCATCCAAAGAAATGGCGCACGCCGGACTTGATTGGTTTCAATTCTGACGCAATTCAAAACTGTGATATTCTTTCTACTCCAAAATGATATTCTTTCTACGTCGTTCCTAATTTGAGGCTGAGAAAACATGAAGTCAAACATGCGCTCAAGGCAGATTCTGGAATACAGTCAATACACTTTTCAACAATCAACTTAACCCTCTAAGAACCGAGTTTTTTAAGCTCAAAAAAGTCACTAGGTGGATTTTTGTACTAATTTTGATACTAGTATTCAACTGCAAACATTTTTTTGATATTGTCTTTATTCCTACTTTTTTGAAACGTTGCATATTTGCAATACTTTTGCACCAAGCGGATGAACCACATAATTCTGCGATTCAAGGATGATGATAAGATGGCTGATATGAAATGAAATGGTGGATTTTTATATGTGGAAGACCCTGTAAGTGCTACAATCACTTTGTAGTAATTTTTAACACGAGGTCGCCAATGCATTATACGCTATATGACCTAACGGGCCGAATGCACAAATGTGTTACTCTTCAAATTAAGCTCATAGTACTTCCAACCCATTACACAGATATAATCTATCATATTTATTCTAGCACATGTGCAATCCATCTACACCGAAAATCATACGAACTCAATTACTTCAAACCAAGCTTGATAAATTGGTACCCCAAACCACTGAAACCAGTAACTTCGTGCCTTCCCCAATGTCAGTCACACCAGAGGTTAAAGGTTGTTCAAAACTCATACTGATTGAAAAGTTTCGAACTGCGACTGAAAAATTGATTTGCTGAAACGTTACAGATCTGGCGAAATGGACAGAGCAGCAAGAAACACACCATCTGGCAATATGATTATGAAACATGAAGCGTTTCAAATCTGTGACATTGAGTGCTAGAGGGCTAAAAACCCAAAATCACCTTGCATTGCAAATCCGAACAACTCCAACTGCAACATAACCTAAGGGAGAGTTTTCAACCGCTTGTAGTATTAAAGCCAGTACACACATTACAAATCACCACTTACCAGTGAGGTACAAAGAGACTATAGCCAACTGATAACAGAAAAAGTCTTGCGCAAACAGGCACGACGCCATGTCCACGAGTATATCATTCTTATTTTTTCACTTTACTTTTCCGCTGTCTAGAATAAAAATACCTACCAAATGTAATCACTGCAATAAGCCTCATTGCCAATTTAATACAATGTGTCATACCACAGTGTATTGTAAAGCTTCAAAACCTACAATTTAATTACGCTGCCTCTCACCAGCACTAGGATGAACAAAGTGATGCTACTACCTGTCACTGGCCACTGCACTTGCCATCCCGGCGCTGCGGAAGCCACAGCTCCGGGATGATAGTCGAGTGTTACAGACCTGTTATGTGTTGGTCTGTTTTAGAGTAATCTTCCTGAGAGCACTGGTTATGTTATAACGAAGACTACTCAAGGCGCTCCCGAAACTACAATGAAGAGAATCAGACCCGCCCGTTTCGTTCGAGTTTCAGCTAAGTTAACACACAATAATTAATTATGTTTATCATCATTGGTTTATTAACTTCATTACAAATAATAATACCGAATGCGACATCACGCGTACCACGTCATTGCCATAATACTCAGAGGTTAATACACGAGTTCAAGTATCTTTATCACAGGAAGAAAGTAACCATAGCCACTAACATTAATTTAGTTAGGGTTCCCCACTATTTAATTTTGGATTTGATCCTGAAAGAACCTTGCCAAAAATTCATTCTTGTATTAATTTTAGTCCGATATTCGTGTGATGAATTTTGCACGTTTAAATCATACTAGAAATTTGCATGGTATATCACTAGAAGTTCTGGGGGTTTTTGGTACGGGATAAAACAGATTATCAAACCATAATTCCCTTGTATAGATTCCAGCGGGGATCTCTTCTTAACCAGAGGGTTAATATGACCTTACTTGGCAATGGCCAAGTCAATAGGTGCCAGTGGGCAACCGCTACTCAACAGGTCGAGGTGCCAATCGCGACCCGTTTTTCGGTCCTATTTTGATTGGTCACTCATTTCGTGACGCTTTGTTTCTTCTATATATGCCTTATCTCACTCTTGGTTATTTTCGACCTTGCTCCTTTTGTTGCTTTTACACAGGCTTTTGCCAACTCTAGTGCCGTGCCTTCCTAACGTGTTTATTCTTTTAAGCCCATTTCAAAATCACGTTTCTCAAAACTGCTCTTGTGGCTCTTAACAAGGCATGGCCTTTCGTTGGTCAATTTGCTGTCTCCACGTGGAGTCACTTTGTAAAGATTCATGTTTTGCGTTTCAAACGGCATTTTCATCCGTCGTAATATTTAATCCTTTTGAATCGCTGTTGTTAGAAAGAGTAGAATGCTGAATTGAGTTATCTTATGTAGTGGCTCAGGTTACTTTATATAACATCATANCTAGGGCAACCAATTTTTGACCTAAAAACTAAAAATGTTGACTTTATTTGCAAATTTTTACTTTGTTTTGACCTATGCATTTTCTGCGTTTGCAACTGCAAAATAGTTCAGCCTTTAGTGTTGAGGTTTACCCAGGAGCATATTCATGCACTCTACGCTTCGAAATTTCGAAATATTTGTTTGTTTAACTTTGGGGATGATATACCGATAAGTACATAAATTACTACAGTAGAGTCAAACCTGGGAACATCATAAAGTTGAAAAGTTATATGCATAATGGACTGTGCAGTTAAACCAAGTACTGTAAGATCACGTTTCTTGCCTCACCAGTCACCATGCCTATGCCACGTACTATTCAATCGTCCAGTAGTGGGCAAAACAGCATTATTACGCCAGAAGTTGCAACAAACCCACTATTACTACAGAATTGCAACTAAACTTGCAAAAGCATGTCAATATCTGTTTTTGTGGTTTCAATCAAGTATCGATGAAGAGAAAAAAACTCTGCTGCAAGCAAATGTTGACCTAACCATAAATTTTGACCTAATGATAAATTTTGACTTTTTTTTACCTAATAACTTGGGATTCACTCATGGTATGATCGTGAAATTTGGTTTGTGGACGTTTCATGAACTTTCAAAACGGCAGAAAAATTTTGACGTTATTGACTTTTGGTTGCCCTAATTATAACAGAATAACAAAACGTAAACAGTACACATAAAATTTCAGCATGTACAGTCTTCAATCTGGGGCTAACATCTCCAACCTTAAACAGTTCAAACCCTATAGAGCGGGAGCCCAGAGGGTCTAAGTTAGCTGGAAAGGTAACCAATTTCTACTGGTATCACATCATCTAGTATAGCCTCCTGTGCAAGGAACTGGTGGTCTGCCGTGTCACAGCTGGTGGGTGTGGTCATTGCGGGTGTTTAACTGCACTCTCAAAATTGAACTAGATCAGCTGGAAAGGTAACCACTTTCAACCTGTTGCAAGATATCCAGCATAATCCCACGAATTGAAAATTACCACTGCCAGACGTTTTAAGTGGTGGGGCACCTCCACCAGACCCCCAAAATGATCCCCCATCTTCACGAAGTTGAAGATGTTGACTTAAGCAGAGTTTTCGGGTTAGCTGGCAGACTTGACAGAGCACAGCCTCAGTCCTTGTCAGTTGGCAAAGTTCTTGTCTCCCCAGCAAAGGATGTTCGTTTCACGGTGGCAGAAGACAGCACTGAGAAGACAGTATAGACAGCACATACATATTAAAACAAAAAAAAATCCAAAAAATCTGATTAAATAAAAAAAATCGGATTTGAATAAAAAAATCCGTTTTTTATTTTTTTAAATCATGATTTTTATCAACATGGTCTTGATCAACCTAGAATGCGATAATGTTGGGCTGCTATTTTATTTATTCAGATTGCAAAATTGAAAGTTAATGCCTGAATTACAAGCAGCGTTACCCCTGTTTCAAATGTGTATTTTAGGTTTATTTTAACGAACGAATATCGAATTTGGACCACACGATCAATTTCATTTTGATGGAACTGGTTATTGCAACAAAAACAAGCATATTTCTGAGGTACAGAGTGTTTTTGCAAAGTATGTCCGTGATTTCTCAAACTAAATAGTAGTTTTGGTTAAACCAAAAAGTTCTTATGACTCAAAAAACCTGAAAATGCNCTGATAATTGAAAGTTGTAAGTGGACGTAAGCATGACAACAAAACAATTGGACTGATAGATGTAAGATTTTTTGCAAACCTACAATTTTTGATAAAAAGCTTTGTGTTTCGAAGTTCTTCAAACAAGCAAGAATAAATTTGATGGAAAATTTATGCATTTTTCAATAGTTCCCCACAGCTACAATCTGAATTTAGCCAACTTAAACGTGTGCTAGAAAAAATGATGTCCGGAAATGACCAACATGAATGTTTATTAGAAGTATGATATTAACAAATTTTAAACGTTGCTAAAAACAGCGCCGAAAACTGGCCGTTATGAACCTTTATCAGAAGCAGCTACGACCTGGAGCCGGCCAAACTCAAAGAATCAGCCAAGTTAGCATTTCTGTACTGTCTTCTAGCGCCATCTGTGACTTAATGTATTTCCTCAAACCAGCACTAGATGACGCTACGACTTCATGGCAGTGAGAATAAAAGGAATGCTGTGGATTGAAAACTAGGCCTATGATATTTTCTTCAGGCAAATAACCACCATGGTTGTTTTCGTTAGTTAAAACTTGTTCTTAATGTTAAAAAATTGATTTATGTAAAGAAAAAATCATTTACCGTATTTATTCGAGTATAACGCGCAAATTTTTTTACCAAAAACGCCACCGCAAAGTTCGGTGCGCGTTATAAACGAGGTCTTAGATTTTGATGCCTTTACGCCAGAGGGCACATGAGTTCAGGTGCGCATAGTGAACAAGTCATACGCAAGAAAATGCGCAAGTACGGTATGTTTTTATGTTTAGTATAGCCTGTTTCAGCATAGCGCAGGGGTGCAAAAACCCGGTCGCGCACTCGCACTGAGCAACTAAAAATTTGGTAAAAAAAGAAATTTAAGCCATCGTTACAAAATGGCAGCACGCCTGATTTTCATTCCCGCTGTATCTGCGTTGCACGACGTTGGGTAGCGTTGCCAAGTGGCTGCGCTTTTCTAGAATTCGATCACTCGTTGCACGATGCATGACCTGGATGCAGAATGCGGCCCTAGTTCATTTCGTATACCAGAGCGTCTGTCACATGGGACAACGCTTCCCAAAACCGGCGTGTTAGCATTCACCGCGCGGTATCTGTGGACAGTGTTGCCACTGGGATCAGTCGCGTTAACATCAGATTGTTGCCCTTTTCAACATCAAATAACATCAGATTTTTACATTACAATTTGATGTGATGCTTCCATTACCAATACCTAACAAAGTGCAATAACGCACGTTGAATCCGAAACAGAGAGAAGTATCGCCATTAAATGTAAAACTCGGTTATTTATGCGTAACGCATTATTTATGCGTAACGTATTATTTAATGCGTTNCGGCTATTTTTATGCGCAACTCTTCATAACGGTATTCGCAATGCTATGAAGAGAGCTTCTTCAGTTTGGAACAATTACCAAGCACACGAGGGTGAGAAATTGATGAAAGAAACTTAAAATCATGAATCTAACTCATTTTTATCCTGAAAGCATAGAACATTTTCGAAAAAAACAACAGCTCATGGGCGTCGGAAGTTTTTTTCCAGGGGGGGGGGGGCAGTAGGGGATTTTCCCAAAATTTTTTCCAAGGGGAGGCAAAAGTGGTGAAATTTGCTTTTTACCCCTCGAAATTGAAAAAACAACCTTTTTTTGCTAATAATTTCAAAATCCAGGGGGGGCTTAGCACCCCCCCTCTTTCCGACGCCCATGCAACAGCTCAATCAACATCAGATTTGTTGCCAAAACATCAGACATCAAAAATTTCTCTCAAAATATCAGATCTGATGTTAAAACATCAGAAGTGGCAACACTGTCTGTGGATACAATGCGCTGTAGATAAACTTCCCTGTTTGCAGTTTCAACGCTACTTAGGCTCTATGATGTAATAATACAAAATGTTGCAGCATAAAAAAAAGATTTATACCAATTTTCAATCAAAAAATTAAGGGTGCGCGTTATACACGAGTGCGCGTTATACTTGAATAAATACGGTATATTGAAAAAAATATCCTATCTCAGAACACTGCTTTCGCTCTGTATTTTCTTGATGGCCAGTCTGCGAGTTCATAAAAAAATGCAGAACATTTGTTGATGTTTTTATTCTCCGCAAAATTTTAAAAACGTCAAACATTTACTGGGGTTATATTTACAAACGCTTTGTTTCAGCTCACAAACATTTCAAGAAACGCGCAGAAATTTTGAATTTGAAACACCTGGATTGTTCTATTGCGTAATATATAAATCAACATTACAAGGTAGAAAGGTACGTTTGTAAATCAACAAAAATATTTACATTTTCGCTGAACGCGTTAAACATCAAACGCGGCCACTTGAAAAAGCAAACTAAGCGTCAGCGCCTCATGAAGTGTTACATCGCAAGTCACTTCATTTCATGTTGACCTATCCTCAGATTTCTTTCACTCAGTTCAATGTTTCGTTTCCGACCCTCTTCATCACCATCATAGTCATTTGCAGCTTTTTTAGCATCGATTGCTTGTTTGTAAAACCAAGCTGCTTCCTCGTAACGTGACGTGTTGTGGTACACAACACCGAGGTTATGGAGCAGATGTCCATAAACCCGATGTTTGATTTTGTTTTCACCGAACACTTCGTTCAATCGCTTCAAACCTTCACGTTGTGTTTGTTCACATTCCTTCAACTGACCAACCAACCATTGGCTCATCTCAAGAAAATGAAGAATCCAACTCACCTTAAGACACTTGTATTGTTCGCTCACTGATGACGTGCTCTCTATGTCATGGAGCATGCAACGCATGAGTGGAATCACGTGACCTCTCACGATCATCTTCTTGTCACGACCTTGCCCATTCATCGCTTGGTTTATGNTCACCATTCCATTGACGCAAAACTNAATCATCTTCAACTTTTCTTCAGGATTTTTGATTTTTTTGCTCAAATTTGAAGCTACGTCAAAAATCAGGATGGATTCTAAGAAAAGTTTGTCTTTTTGAAGTTTTTTTTCCAAACAATCTCATGTCCTCAACTGTGATGTCGATGTTGTTTTCAATCAGTTGAGTGAGTTCAATTTTTATTTTTGTTGCTTCTTCATATTTTCTCTCTTTTATAGAGTTTGCATACGTTTCAAAGAAGTGTTGTGCAACACTTATGTTACTTGGCAACGCAGAAGAATCTGAAAGCAAAGAAAAGTGTCTGTTTAGCAGTAAGTTCGTATTTGTTTAGATAAGTAAACAGAAGAAGGTAACGAGAAATGTGAAGTAAGTTAAAAACCTTTATTGCTAAACTTAATTTTGCGTCATTATAAATTTTTTTCCCTAAAATTATTGATTAATCCTTGGTGTGATCAGGGATATCTAGAAACTGTAGATATGCCTGGGTGTGAGTTTCAAGATATCACTGGGTGTGATTTACGAGAAATCCCTTAATGTGAGAACATTGTTACAAACTCTGTCAAATGGTTTCCCATTACAACGAGATCATCTTCGACATGTCAAGACTTGCTGTTACTTTGTAGTAGTACAAAAAATGCTTCAAATCCTTTAGGGAATAAAACCTAACTTTTTGATATAAAATTTTTATTCTTTTCAAAGTTTTACATGAAATTAAAACCTGACAGATTGCCTGATTTAGTTCAACTTTATCAATTTAGTTCAAATTAATTCAACTTAGAATTAATGCTATCTGAGGAAGAATGGCTATTATGACGTCTAAGGCAACGTGGCTTTGTTTATAACACTACAGAATTTCACATGGTCCAGAAATTCAAGTGATAATGCATCTTAGTGCGTCGTATATAGTAAATGCCTACGAGTTTTTTGCAAGTGGAAAGGGAGCGGATGGTTTAACATAGTTTAGCATTGCTGAAAGCATTTGTTTGTTGTATGTCCTCCGGTGTCAAAGACTTCAACAAAGTTTTAATGCGGTTGTTGTTAAATGCACCTCTGCATTGGCATTTCCTAACAAAGTCTGTAGTGAAAAAGCAATCTTAACCGACTTGCAATTGTGGCGTCACTGCTGCGTCGTGTGCATATTGAGCTTGTTCAGCCTGGAGCAGCAACAGTTGCAGAACCACATTAAATGTTTAATTGTTACTGCGTTCATTCTCTACCAGTTGAAAACAAATAGCGGAATGCAAAAGCAAAAGCGATGACCTGCGAAGGTTTGCAAACAATGACCTGGCTCCTACAGTGACGTGCGAAGGTAAAAATAACGGTTTTCCCAAAAGCAATAACCTTTCTTAAACTAAAAATGAAAACGTCGTGTGTTAGAAAAATGAGAATGACTGCACTAGAAAAATGAGAATGACTGTAAATGAAATGCTTACATAGCTGTAGAAACTATTGTATGCAATTCATTGGCAGTATCACTTTCCAATATGAAAAGCAAACTAGTGCTTCGTGTATGAATCAAACATGCAAAAGACATGAAACGTAAAACCCAGGTACACTTTGGAAACTTACGGCAGTCAGTGATAGCTCATTCTTCCAGAGATAACATTAAAGCGAACAATGAGTCACTGTAAGCTAAAGACAATTTGTGTGATCAAAAAATAATTTTCTATGCTGTAACTAAGCGAAAAATTCCGAAAATTCAATTTATATGACGTCATTCTAAGCATTTAAATGAAAAATCTTACAACAAGTTTTTACATAAATAAAAAGCCAGAAAACCTGATGGAAAGAAAATTTCCTGGAGAGCAAGCTTGACTTTTTCCTGCTTCTGCGAAGGTGCAATAGTTGTTTGCGGTGACAGTTGCTGATCACCTTTGATAACATAAGGTTAAAATGTATTTGGTTTTATGCTCAGTAACATACTTTGTGAAAATACTTCTAAATAAATTCATGATAATAGATCCCCAAAAGGTTAATTATACAATGAAACAGACATTCAAAATGAAGAGGTCTTAGACGTGTAATCTTTATAGTTCAGTTTCTGAATGAATTACAAACTTGGCGAATTATTATAATTTAGAATAGGAAAAAAAATTATGAGAATACGAATAAAGTAGGGCCTACACATTTATTTCAAGTAGCTTCTCCTTGTTTTCCTGATTTTCCAACGTTTTGGAATGTTGCAAGTGCACGAGAATCAGATTTTACTGCGCAAATGATTTGGTGGTGCTGCGCAGTTGCGCACCTTAGAGGGAACGTTGGTCTTAGCTTTGCATGTAGTCAAACAGAACTGCTTGTAATAGCCAAACCAAACCCAGTAGGATAATGCATGCGAATTAGAAGATGGTCAAAAAAATTTAAGGAATTCTGTGTCTGACGTAGAAATGCTTTATCTTGTGCATAGATTATTGTTGCACTGACTAGCATAAGTCAGCATGAAATGCAACTTGTACAGTACGTATTCCGTACTTACTGTGTGGCGCAAGCAAGCTATGAGTTAGAGGAAGTATGTCGTGTTCTGTAGTGCTGATTGCAGTCAGGATTTGACCTAAAGACAATTAGCCTACACAATTTCAGTTGTGTTCTTGATCGCAGCAGTGACATTGACGGAAGGTTAGCTGAAAGTCTTGGCTGCTTTCACTATGGATGCGTTTGTGACACTCAGTGCGAGAAACGTGGAGATTGGTTCTTTATCCAGTAAGAATGCTGTATCATTTATTGCAGTAACTGCTTTAGTTTATACTGAAAAAAAACAATGATTATTATGAGCCACTATCTGACCTAGGGGACAACGAACCTTGTCAGACAACGGTTAGAGCAGGGGTGTACAACCTTTTTGCTATTGCCGGCCGCATCCCTTTTATTTATATGAAGTCTGGCCGCTAATGAGTATGAGTTATAT
>JGI24159J19872_10012490_pt1 | contig 11071 bp, 4 predicted proteins | sample Ectturendosymbi4_FD_19872 | JGI IMG/M metagenome (IMG submission 19872)
ATTCTGGTGCCATCCTTCCAGTTGTTGTGAAGACAAGGGGATTGAATGAAGACTTCTCTATGTCAATCACTCTTTGGTTGTATTTGTCCTTCTCCTTTTCATGTTGTTGGTAGACCTGTGCCAGGGACTTCCGGGAAAAAAACATAATAAATGGGCTACACAGGTGTATCAACAAAAAATAAACGTGGGGCAGGGACACCGCAAAACCGGAAGGTTATCTTGTCAAGGTGTTCCTAAAAATTGTGTAAACTGCTGTAACCAGTAGTATTGTGGCTATAATTATCTATAATCAAATGTTGAAAAAAAACAATATTCGATATATCAAATATAACAATAAACTGCAAATGCAATCTCATACATACACAGTTCATTTAGCCAACATGAAGACATATAGTACAGACCAGAGACATTGTAGTACAGGTAATATTTAGGCACCAATTATCAGGAAAAACAAATGGCAGAAAAACATGACAGATAAAAAATGAGTAGTTCATTTGAAATGAACAAGTTATCATTATCATGTAACTGATGATGACGAGAAAGTAAATCAAATTGCCTTAGTCAAATACAAAATGTGGTTTATCACAAAAAGTAAAGCTTGTTATGTATTATAAGAGTGCGATAAGAATCTTCTTATAATTTTTGGAGAATCTACCATATCAGAAATTTTTAAACTCTTGTGGTATGCTGAACCATGCCACTGCTCCTTGATATGATAGATTTTTTTTTCCCAGAGAGGATCCAACTCTGGGGACAAAGTAATTTTGGTTGGCAGCTGAATCGAGTCGTGAAATGGCAACGAGTTTCTGTAATGTTTTTAAAGAAGCTATTATATTATTGTGGTAATGTATTGTTATGAAATTTATACATTAATTTAGATAGCTCTAATTCATATATATCTTCTATTTTTAAAAACCCAGTTGTTTATATAAAGGAGTTATGTGACATTTAAAATCAATAAATGTGAGAGCACGCAAAACATTATTATGGGTAGTATTAAAAGGTTGAAGCACAGAATCATAAGCTGTTCCATAGGATACGATGCAGTATTGAGATGGCTATATACGAAACAGTAATAGATTATTCTTAAAGCAATAATTGGTACAAAGTTTTGAATTTTATATATCATACTTGAAGCAAGCGATAACTTCATGATAATCTTTTAAGTTTTCCTCCTTGTTCATCAAAATATACTTTGTCTTCTTGATGACACTTTGAAATGGGCAACACTAAGGCAAGTAGTAAAGTACAAGCTGCTTCAAAGTTTTTATTGTGACGCAAGCAACATGCTTCAAGCATATAATTGCGTCAAAATAATAAGTAGCTTACTGTAACTACTGTAGATAACGTAGTGACATTATGCCATTTCAACTGATTTGTTGCTAAAGCAAGTTTTTCTCGCAGTTAGCCGTAAAATTATCAATCTAGCAGTTACCTCATTTTTAGCAGGATTTTAAAAACCGTTCGGCAGGTTAAGCAGGTAACAAATTCCTTGCCAAATATTTGTTCTAACAATTTTTAGAGATGAAAACTTTTACACCTTCATCAAAAAATTATTTACCTTTCTGACATTTTATATTGGGCAACATAAGACAAGGACAACCAGCACAACTAGCTGCCTTTAATCATTTAGATGCATAAATATACCAATTCTATTTCCATTGGAGCTTTTATTATGACACCGCGAAGCTGTTTTAAGCAGATAATTGCATCATTCACACTAACAAGTAATTAATGGCNTGTTGAAACCTGAATGATTTGCTTCTGTGCTTAGTGAGCGCATTGTGTNTGAAATATTACATTGGCAATGGCAGNATATATTTTTATCCCACAACACATAATTTTTCCAGGTGGTTCAGTTACGCCAGGAAGTNGTAAGCCTAATGTCTGGTCAATTGATAGTGGGTGCAAGANCAAAAATTGATACATAGCCTTACAAANTTTAAACACCTCAAACATAACAGTTTTCTAAGCAGCATTTCACTAGGCAGGTTTTAGCTGAAAATTTGTGACATAGTTTTTAGCAGGATCTAGCAGTTCTCCGTGACGCAATTTAGCAGGTTTAGGTGACAGCCATCTGGCAACACCGAATTTTAGATCTTTGGGGAAAACTCTGGGAATTTGATGTATCTAGGGATTTTTTAGGGAAATTGCATTTTTTTGGTTTAAATTAGGAAACGTTGTGGTCACGCAGCGTGCTTTGATGCAGTTGGATTGTTTGTATCCGTTCCTATCTTTGGAACTCTACAATCACATTTTGCTTTGTGAATGGGTGCTTGAACATTGCAGTGCAGTGTCTGTTTCATTGATGGCATGTCATGTCACACAGCATTCGCATTTTATCTAGAGACTCGACCAGTTTAAGGATTGGCACCATAATCTGCAGTAGTGTTGTAACAAGTGTTACGTGTTAGCTAACATTAGTGTTAACAATGTGTCTGTAACCCATCCAATGATTTCGCCGGCTCCAATGCCTTGTAAAACATTCTGTTTTGTCTGAAGTTTTTATCAACCTGTGTTCAGGTTATGCAGAGTGTGTGTGCTTATACAATGGAGTTTGTGCTTGCTCACAAATAAATTATTAATTAAATTAGATTTCCATCTGATGTGAAAATCATATTGTGAGTCAAATTTCCATCTGATGTGCAAAAAAGTGTCAGTTCCAAGATCCTGTCTAGTGTCTACTGCCGTAAACAAGTCTATGATAAATGTCAACAATTGGTAAAAATACAACAGCAAGATAAAAAAAATCAGAAACACAATAGACACCAACATAACACAGATGTTGGTGGGCAAGCAATGGGTGAAGAGTTAAGGCATGTAGTGCTCACGTACGGATGAGCGGGTGAAGCAAGCACACAGGTGAAGGAAGTGAGCAGCAATAAGGGTTATGAGGCTGAGAGCAGTGCGTTTTAGCACAACACTAAACGAGTCTAATCTCTACAATCAATTGCAACCACATCTTATTCTTGAGTTTAGTGTTGCTGAAATGGGATAAACTCAGTTGGCAATGGTCCCAAAGTGGGGTTTGCTTGTGGTAGGGGTTGCAAGGGTACTAACCATATTCATTAGTCTAGGGCTGCTTTATGAAGAAAACTGTCGCTTGGTCAATTTTACTGCAGCAGGGGCGTAGCGCGGTTAGATGGTGCCCAGGGCAAGAAGCAAGATTGGCGTCCCCATGTTTGAAACTGAGGTGTTTTGGAAGCAAATGTACTGTATTGAAGAAAGTACTTGTGACATTTTTAGGACTTTTTGGCAGCCCTCACAGCCATTCAGTGTCTCTCGCAGTGATTTGGCGCCCTCATAGTGACTCGGCACCCAGGGAATTGTGCCATTTGCCCACCTTTGTTATGCTCCTGTACTGTAGAAGGACGTGCAAGTCTGCAAGAACTGTATTGTAAATTAAAAAAGGATTTTGAACATGAGAAAAGAATAACTGCCCTTGCGGTACTCTGTATGTTAGCGTTGATGAAAAGACTTAATGTAAAATTATAAACTGATGTGAAAAGTTGTCCAGTTCCATTTTGTTTTATAGTGTAGACCTAATGGTATATACTGTAATCCTTATTTATGCTTAAAGGGTATAATAATGTAATGTGTGCAAATTCGACGCTAGCAGCAATAGGTGAACCTGCAGCAATAAAACAAAACAAACAGTTTGAGCAAATGTTTGCAGTGAATGGTTGTATCAGTAAGAATTTGGAGACTGGTTGGTTGGCCCTTCATCAAGCTGTAGTCACCCCAGATGTTGCAGCAAAACCGTCACTTGTCATAGATCAGGCTTAATAAAGTATCAAAGCTGCCAATCACATGACTAGTTTTACGGAAATCCTTCAGAGAAAAACTTGTTTGAACAAGAGACTCAGAGGTACTGGTATAAGGAAACTACAGAACTGCAAACTAGTTTTATAGCAGGCACAACCTGCCTTTCACTCTGGCTAACCCTGTGTTTTTCAACCTGTGCATCGGCAATATCATATAACTATGATACAACAATAACATTCTTCTCAATTGTACAACAATCAACAAGTGACGCAAAAACCATCTATATTTATTTTTCGGCTATTAACTACACTCAACCTCCTGTACAACTAACTGGCCTACTTGGAGTCTGAATGCGGTACAGTGATCTAAAAATATCCATAATGATGCATCAACATACTGAAGCAAGAAATCATTTCCCCTCAAAAATGAGGAACCCTCATGGAACACCAATACATGTTTTGCGGAACCCTTATTGAAGAACACTGGTCTAATCAGTCAGTTCAACAGTAGTAGCTTTAGCACTGTATAGTGCAATAGTAGTAGCTTGAGATACTGTGGCAGTTGAGTGTAGCTTGGATTGCTAAACACATAAATATTTTTGAAAATTATTATGAGATATAAAATAATCAATTTTATTTATTGCAATTATGCTGTAGCCTCTGTCATTTTTGTTTTCCAATGTGTTCTACACTCCATAGGTTCATACTCTGCTGAAGTTTGTTGTGAAAGTTTGAACTGTGTCAGTAGGCTAAGTACTCTTGACTTATGAAAAGTGATGTGCTACATAAGGTTGGTGGATCCATGACAATATCCATGGTGGTGAAACCAGTTTTTCAAGATCTGCAATTCGTTCTTGATCTTAGTGCCACATCATTTAAAGCAAAATCAAAACTGAAAAAGGAAATTGCTGTATTTGGTGGTTATATATCATACATTCTCACTAACAAGGTAAGGCATTATGAATGTATTGATTGGACAAAGTGTTACATGCAAAAAAGTTTTTCTTGAGGAAGCAGCTTTTGTGCATCTATATGTACACTGTATGGTTTGTTTTTCTAGACAAACTTTTTGATTGTTTCTCATGGACCAGAACATAGCAACGATACTTACAAAACTCGGAAGGCTAGACAGTTAAGGATTCCTGTGGTCTCTTCATCATATGTCGAAAAATGCATTGAAAACCACCAATTGCTTGATGTTGACGATTTTATTGTGTATGGTGAGACAAAAAAGTCTAAGTTCATCAAAGGCAAAGTTGAAGGTTTGTTGGCTTTTAAGTAATGTTGTAACTATTCTACATATTGCTGCATTGTTTGTAGTTTACATGTTGTCAAAATCCATTTGGAAGTCCAAATATAGTGTAGTATAAGTGTGCTTGGTCCTTGTCAGTTTCAAGTGTTTTTTTATTTGATTTTGGTGACGGCAATGGGCGACAGGCCAAAGCCTGAAATTTGCTTTTTGCTGGTGCAGTTGAGGTGGATACCATTGCCCAAAAAATGCTGCTTCACTCAGTGACCATGGATTGAACACCCAACTTTCCAATTACAGGCAGACGCAAGTGTTTGCCATATAAGAAGTAGGGTGCATCAACACCCCCAGATAAAAAACTAACATAGCCATACGTCAGAAATGTTCTACGTTATTGTTGAAAATACTTTTGAGCAAAATATTTAAAATTTGGATAAACTCTAGGAACTGGGTCCACATCAGTTATGAAAATATGGAAAACATGGCAATAGGCTAATGCACCACTGTAGCTACTACAATAGAATTTGCTTACAACAACTTCAGTTATAANGTCNGTTCCACTATAATGACACTTTCATGTCATTCCCAGCAGAATTCTTATCCTTCAAATGCATTCTAGATTGGCTATAATGTCACTTCACCCATAGTGATGCTTTTTGTCAGTCCCACAATCTTTTGTTGATTTACAGCAACAGTTGCAAGATTTCTTTACAGTATAAAGTGTAAGCTCAATTGTGTTGAACTGCCACACAGACATGAGCATTGAAAGAAAAGAAATTCCAAGAGAAGGCTGATAAAAAAGAGAACTAACTGATGAAACAGATCAGCCAGGTGGTAGTGATAGGTGTTAAGATAAACGACATGGCAACACTGAAGGCTTCATTACATAATCATAGGGAAAATCATATCATCAAGTTTTCTGTTCAGGAACATCAGCCTTCATTCCACATGACATCATTGAGGGTGGAGTCTAAGGGTGACAAAAGCAAAATTACAGTTTTATACAACACTGCTGATAAATCACAACATAAAGTAGAAAAAACGCTTGCAACTGCAGTTAGAAAAATGTGGATAGCACCAAANTNTGCTTGACTTCACTGGGATTCAAAACTCATGTCATACTTTATCANATGCAAATATGAATTACAGGGCGACTGACTGCATGCTATCAGTAATGGGAATGAAAACAAGTTCCTTAGGAGTACCAAGCTATCAACCAGGCATTGGAAGATGATCAACTAACACCGTAACAGAGAAAACCTTACAACTTTTGAAATTATGGAACTGTCAATAGCGTTTGACACAACTGCCCTGAACTTAGGCCAAGTAACTGCTGTTTGCGTATGTCTGCAACAGGCTTTGGGATGACTGGGCAGCATGCCAACATTATATTGGTGAGGTAATAATAACACAACTATTCACAGATTTAAAAATGGAAGCTTCTAGCTTCGGAATTACCTGAAGTGCCCATGTTCAGCAGGTTTGGAAGAATTTTGAAAACTTACCTTATATTAGCAAGGAAACCTCACACTGCTTGATTTAAGCCCATATTCTAATGAAACAAAACCCTTGTATAGGAATGGGCAAATTAAGCACTTCATCTTGCATCAGTCATCACACTGCGTCAACTGATGATTTGAAACAGTTTTTATAACTGAGCACTGTTTGTTTGGAAGGACTTGACAGTGATACCAAATTCAAACGTGCCGATGTTCTCCACATGCTACTACATTCATCTTTCAGTAATCAAACAGGGTAAAATGATCAAGCCAGACCAGTGACGGATCTAGCCTGGAAAAGAGGGGTCTGTTGTGGAAGGGCAGCTTTTGATATCACTTCTCAGCATAAAACTATATTTTCTCTTAAGACCAGAGATCGACCGATGAATTTTGCGATGTTGCCGATATATGGTATACAGACGAAATCGGTTAATCGCATATTGGTTAAAGGCATAAATTGCTTTATAGCATTGCATAATCCCAAACCATTCCCATTCACTTGTGAAGAAAATTCAACGGTTCATCGCATAAATCGGTTAATCGCATAAAAAAGCTTGGCAAATTGACTATGCGATTAACCGATTTCGACTGTATTGGCAATTTTTGCTCATGAAAGCCACTACACTAGTTTTCTGCACGGAGTGTTCAGAAACCCAAGTTGCTAATTCGTCTCTTGATTAATTAACATAAATTCTCTGTACTGTTCCTTATGATGCGCAGCTTTCCGACTGCATCAAGTAGTGCGCAATATTCAGACCACTCCACAATCGCCCCAATAAAACTGGTGTATGATGCAGGGTTATGGAGTGAAATATCTGACTCCGACCTTTGCAAGATTTCCAACTTTCTGAAATTTCCGACTCTGGCCTTTCCGACTCTGACTCTTTAACATAAAGGGAATGAAATTTGGCTGTTAAATCAATGGAAATCGTGGTGCACAGCAAGAAATCTCTGTTTCAACAAAAGTTTCAAAAGAAACTATACCATTTAAACAAGTATTCCCAATTTAAGAGTGTAATTTTAAAAATTATCCAATTGGACATCTGGAGTTTGACAAATAAATCCACCCTGACTCCCAGTGTTGTTAGGAATCCAACTCCGACTCCACCCAAAACCTCTGACTCCTTACGACTCTGGCTGCAACTCTGCAACACTGCTATGAGGTCAGATTCGCTCCACACATTTTTGTGTAGTAAGCATATGTGTGCCTGTGAACAAATCAGGGTACATGCCATGGTGATTGACCATCTTAGTGACCCAGGTTTGCACAGAATTCTATGTTATACACTTTTATCGCACTGAAGCATTGCCTTTCAACTGTGGTTTGAGTGTTGCAAAATATCCGCATTGGTTATTGGCAATGAAAAATAAAAACATCAGTATTGGCCCAAAAAAGCCTTTTTGATTGAGCTCTACCTAAAACCCAATCAAACTTGGTGGCTAGTAAGGCTAGTAGCTTAACACAAATAATGATTTAGAATAGATAGTGGTATTGATCTCATTGATAAGGAAAGATTCCCAAGTTGTCATTACTTTCAGTCACAGTTCATTTGTTACATCACAATCGCTGTTTGATCCTACGAACATGGTGCTGAAAAGATAGTTAGCTTGTCAGACATTCAACAAATGTCAGCCATATAGCAATGAGAGCTGTTTATCCACACATACATACACTTAACAAATTAATGCTGACAATCAGCTGCATAACTATGTCTGTGGAGTGCTGTCTATCAAGATGACAGTGTTATTATGAATATCCTTGCAAAATCACTGAGGAGAAAAATGATTGAGTTCCAATTGCTCTGATGATTTTACATTGTAATGTAAAAATGAATTACTCGAAATGAATATAGGACTTCTTGCACACTGCGCAACAAACAACATCGTAAACTGCTCAATTCTGAAAGGGCAATTTTCAAAATAAAACACTTGACTGATATTTTGTCCAGATAATGCGATGCGACAACAATTTGAGGCTAGCTGTCGTGCCTTTCAATATGAGAGATTCCTCATATAGCTTCAGTAGAAACGAACCCACATTACTTGGCATGACCCTGCAGAAGGCCTAAACTTATTTAATTTGGTCATAACTTAGTAGGTGTAAACAGCAGAGAAAATGTAGGCCAAAACTGCAAAACAAAACGATCGTTATCCTCTCACCATGAAGCTAAATGTTACAAAACAGATCTGCGTGTGCATGGCAGTGTATGAGCTTCTGACAGCTTTGCTTGTATTGGAGCTGGCACTGCCAGTGTAGGAAATTCTGAAACACATGCGTTTAATGCAATATCGATTTAGAGTGTTCAAAAACGTGAAATGTTTCATGTCATTGAGCAGGTGCTATATAAGCAAGGCAGAGACGTTGTTGTTTCACAATACAGTAGTATTGTGCAAGGTTAGAAGGGAAATGCTGTTGCTTGTTCCAAACTACCCACATTAGAGACCTGCAGTGACCACGAGTGACATTTTATCGGGTTTAATGCTGAGTACCTGCAGCACAAAGGGGCCTGTTATGAGTGATACAGCCAAACCGAGCCCCTTTCTGTGCCCCTAAGCAGGACAACACGGCACATCAAGTTAGATGGAAGTATCAAGCAAGATGTAAACTAAACTACTGTAGTGTTAGAGGTTGAGGGATTAGTTATGGAATATATGGTTGAGTCAAACAATTGTTGAAATTCATATTTTTCCATGTTGTGTCATTTTGAGCTGCATGTATCATAAAAATACAATAACAAGTAGCATTTTTGCAAAGTATTGATCTTGGTATGTTTCAATTAGTTTCAAAAGTTGTGTGGATTGTGTGAGGATGAGTGAACAACTTGCAACAACATTTCCTGCTTTTTAAATGGACATTTTCTTTTTTTGGAATTTTACGTTAAATTTCTATTTTTCAGTCTCAATGTGGACCCGGTAAATATCAATTAAAATTTATAAAATTTCAAAGAATTATTTTTTCCCGAGGTAGAACACGCCTAGGGTATAGCCACGAGGATATTAATATGTTGGGAGCCGGTGTATGAGTATTTCGTACCTTGAAATCACACACTGATTCACTAATTTTGTGCCACTTTGCAACTCTATAACTTGCTAATCGATTGTGCTAGAGAGCTATCCAAACCCTCAAAAGACTTGGTGAGTCTTCTAGGTTGGACTTAAAAACGTTTGGCTTTGGATTTCAGGTTTTTTGTGGGTGATGTCATAAAGGGGGTAGGTTTCTGGCCATTTTGGCTCAAATTACCTAGCCCTGCGCCCAACCCCTAGATGGAAGTATTTCGCTCAAGTTTCTATTGGAAACCAGGCTAAAACACAAGTCTCTTGAGCGTTTGATTGGCTTTCTAACGTTTTTTGTTCAAACGTTAGGGTAAAATTACCAATTTTATTTTTTGGCCATTACTTTTGAACCAGAAATGCTGGAAAGCCAATCAAAGGCTCAAAAGACTCAGATTTTAGCCTAGTTTGCACTGAAAACTTTAGCAGAATATTTCTTTGTTGCGGTTGTGGCCCAGGGCCCAATAACTTTGGCCGAAACNGCCCANACCTACCACACTTATGACATCACCCACAAAAAAAGCAAAACCTAAACTTTTTTTATTGCAAACTAGAAGACTCGCCGAGTCTTTAGAGATTTTGAGCAGTGCTCTAGAACAGTCGCTTGGTGAGTTATGGAGTTGCAAAGACTGAGCTGATAAGGGCAAATTACACCTTTTAAAGGGAAATTTGGCCGGCTCCAAAGGTGTGAAGAAATTTTCAAAATTGTTGGTGGTCTGATGCACCCTGGTAATAAGCTAGTCGTGTTGATTCTGTTTCAGTCTGATGAGAAGAGAATGTTGGAAGTTCTAACATTTTGATTTGTTTTAATAGTTGCAGGTTGGAAAAAAAAGGAAGAGCGAAGAACTAAAGATGTCATACTCAATCCAAAGAAAACTGTGTTTTGCAAATTCTCTAGTGGTTCCAAAGAATGTCCTAAATATCAAAAAGAATTTGCAGTAGCTAATTTCGCAGCATTCAAGGTCAGCCAATAATGTTTTTTTTTTGTTTTATGTAGAGCTGGGTTCAAGTATGTAATTAACACTTTTGCTAACGGCCAACGTATATATGTTTTGTTTGAATCTGTTAACATGTTCCTGTACGATTTGCCAAGATAATGCCAAGAGTTAACATGTACGATTGCCAAGATAAGTAAGATCGCTAAGATCGGACATGAACATTAAATTGTACTGGATCCAATTTGATAGTGAAGAAAATGTAAAAGTTAATTGCAAATCCAATTTCTGTCCAAAAATTTAGGCAAGTCACAACTTTGTAACAACAAAACCCTGCAGTTTCTTTCAATCAATTTAGTCAAATACGGTTCTGATCCTGGCTATATTCTTTTGAAAAATGCAACAGTGTGGATCCAATCCGAAAAAGCATTTTATATTGGATCCAGTACGATTTAACGTTCCTCTTTTATTTTAGCAATCTTGGCGATTTTAATGATCTTAGCGATCTTAGTGATCTTAGCGATTTTAATCTTGATCTTAAGAATCTTAGCAATCTCAGCCATCTTAATGATT
>JGI24159J19872_10012492_pt1 | contig 11070 bp, 5 predicted proteins | sample Ectturendosymbi4_FD_19872 | JGI IMG/M metagenome (IMG submission 19872)
CGGCCAGGGAGTGAACAAGTTCCTTTGAAACGAACGTAGAGGCGGCTAGAAATGATTTGCCTTGAACTCATATGATTCCTTGCTCAGGAAATAAGATATAAAAGCTGTTTCTAGTAAAGTTCAGGTACCGCCATTGTTGCGTCAGCGTCATAATACCGACCTACTAGAAATTCTAACCGGAACGCCGTACCGGCAATAATTCTTTTACTGGAACGGCGTTCCGGGCCGTTCCGGCTTACTTTCACCTCTGGTCTGATCACATAAGATTTGTGATTGTACCGGTATGCTACGTGCTATGCGTAGCCAAGCAGGGGAGGAAGACTCCAGTGCCTTTATCAAATTTTCAAAAACGATGACTTATTCCAGAAAAAGTATCCACACAAAACTAGAGCATTTGTTTAGTTATGCGCTTATCTCTAGAAACAACAAAGAAAAACAACATGAAAAAAGTCGCCTATGCTTGAAGCAGGCCCGTAACTAGGGGGACAACGCCCCCCTAAATTTTTTTTGCCCACCCTGGAAAATATGTTGGACATAGTTTGAAACTATTGGACATAGTTTAAAAAATTCGGGCCTCTTTCAGAAAACTTTTCGCTCAACCTGGTGTCCCAAGCTGGTTACGGGCCTGGCTTGAAGATATTTTTCTGACTACACACCAGTGCTTGATGTCTGTTTGTCGCATTTGATTCAGTAAAAACTTTGTTTGATGTTTGCCTAATGCACTGTTAACTTTTTTGAAAAACACAACAATATTTTGGCATAAAGAACAAAACTCAACCAATTTTATTCGTATCGGCATATGAAGTGAAGGCACTGGTACGAAAGAAACTCCGTCTAATTTCTCACAAGAGTCACAACAATGCACGAGATTATATATAATAAATACATACATTCTATTGGTCACTGAAACAATCAATCAAACGGTCCCATTAACAGCTGGAAATCGAACCATGTCAGGGATGTAGTGCTAACAAAAAGGTGTGGGAACGCATCCAAAAAATAGCCATTTTGAAACAGCTTCAAACTCATTTTGAAACAAAACGTGAAAATTCCCACGCGTTCCCTCCCCACTACACCCCTGAACCATGTACTCTAGCATGTAGACGTTCTACCTTTTATCAATACTCGCAGCTTTAAAACGTCTTTTGGTACAATGAAAAACAAAAACATGAAAAAAAACAAGAAAAAAAATTGAGCATAAACCATCACAAAAGCTGCAGTTCTGACACTTGCTACATAGCACAATAGATGAATAGTATTCGTGGAGGCACTTGCAGTGTCAAGGGAATACTTTAGACATGCAGTCGTCGAGTTTTGGCCAAAAATTCAGAAACGTTGTCTTCGTTTGCCACAGCAGCTGTTTCATTTTTTCAAAACCTAAAAAAAACAGCTGACATTTATACGGTCGAAGGGGCGTAACGAGGGGGGCATAATTCCCCGGGCGCCGAATGACTGCGGGGGTGCCAAAAGGTCCAAACAATGTCACAAGTACTTTCTTCAATACAGTACATTTGCTTCCTAAAGACCTCAAATTCGAACATGGTGGCGCCAAACTTTCTTCGGGCTGTCTAACCCCATTACGCCCCTGTACGGTCGTGTGTCATGCACCTGCGATGAGGTGTGAGTATCCTCACCACACTGGAGAAGCTTGCTTCGCATGTGGCTGTCGAAACTCCTATAGTTAAGCCCGCGCTCAGCAGTAAGCATATGGTGGGAAAAGCTGGTTTGTACTTCCAAACTATTTCAAAAACTGGTCCAAATTCATACGAGTATTTTCATTAACGGACCACAGACTAAGTACGGAATACGCGCTAGTTGCATTTTATGCTGCCTTATGCTAGTCATTGCTGCAGTGATCTATACACATGCTGAAGCATTTCCACGTCAGACACTGAATTCCCTAACCTTTTTTGATCAACTTCCAATCTGTGTACATTATCCTATTGGGTTTGGTGTGGCAATTGCAAGAATTTCTGTTTGACAAGCAAGGCTGAGACCAGTCCAATATTCCCTCTAAGATGGGCAACTGCGCAGTACCACCAAATCAGTTGCGCAGTGAAATATGATTTTCGTACACTTGCAACATTCCAAAACGTTGGAAAAGCAAGAAAACAAGGAGAAGCTATTTGAAATAAATGTGTAGGCCCTACTTTGTTCGTATTTTCATATAAATTTATGCTTGTAAATTTTTATAATTCACGAAATTTGTAATTCATTTAGAATTCTGGCAACTCGGCTTTAAAATATTCATGCTCACTAAAACCAACATTTGCTAAAATTTTCTTAGAGTGAACGCTGGCTAAGACTTTATATTATAACATTACCATAGCCAGCTTGCTAGTGCCATGGCGTTCGCGCTAACAGAGAGACCAGTGTTGCCACTCTGTTGTTACGGAAAAGTACTAGATTTCATGATAAAAAAACACTAGATTAACAAAAAAACACTATATTACAAAAGCAAACTTACACACAGTAAAAATGCCCAGAAAATGGGTTGCAATGCCAACCATAGACATCGTACAACTCATTGTAAATCAGAGACAAAGAAAATGGGAGATAGCAGCAACGCTTGTTTGTTTCTACAGGTCACTGAAACTTTTAACAGATGACCAAGTGACTTCGCAGTATTTAAAGAACAGATTATAATATCGTCTTGTGTAATTTAGATTTAATTAGGTAGATTTTTAGCAAATTACAATTGAACTAAATCAAAAGGTCTCAGTTACACAAAATTGTGTCATTAATTACATTTCAGCTCACTCATAAAAAAGCACTTGATAGCCATAAAAAACACTAGATCTAGCGGAAAAACACTAGGAGCGGCACCACTGAGAGAGACTGCAGAAACAGAGAGATTGTTTCAAGATACTGTCTCCAGTGACTGTGACGTCACAAATCGAAATTTTTACCAGTGTGGACATCCCTTACTACAATTTATTTTGTAACAACGGGGTTACTTTTCAACCTAACGTGCGGTGATATTGCGAGTTGGCGAAATGATTAAACAAGTTGAAAACAGGCATTTGTATAATTAATTTTTCGAGTTTGAATCAATTGGGGGGCACAGCCCCCAAATGCCCCCCGTGACTACGGGTCTGCTGAAGACAGGAAAATCTCATGCCAACAGTCATCATGTTTTTGTCAACAGCTGAAAACGTCACCTGTCACGGAGTATTTTAGACAATTAACCTAATATAATTTCATTATTTCTTCTGCAGCATTCCTGCAAATGCCGTCATGGCCAACAAACACTAAATAGCACAAAATAAAAAACAATCAGAATATCAAATTAGAAACACTTGCTCGTTCTGTTAGTGCAAATCTTCAAACAAATGAAACAATTCACCTATGCCAGGGGTACCAACATGGGTCGATCGCGATCGACCGGTTGATCGCCGCGTGTCAGTTGTTTGATCGCGCCTGATTTTGCATTGAATTGACAAGATAGATAAAAAGAACATTTTTCGATGGATATTCTAGAACAGGGGTCACCAACGTGGTGCCCGCGGGACTTTTCTAAAAATAACATTAGCATGATCAATATCTTCACATTAACGAATATCAATACTACTATAATTGAAGGTAAATTGAGCAAAATTTTTATATCAGAAGTGTGTATCAAACTAGTAGCCCTTCGCATTAATCGGTACACAAAAAGTAGCTCGAAGTTTCAAAAAGGTTGGTGACCCCTGTTCTAGAAAGTACAACACAATGAAAAACGTTGCACTTTATGACATTTTGTACTTGTGACTTTATTCCCGACCAGTCGGTCGCGAGTTATGAAAACATTTACTGGTCGATCCTATCCAAAGACAAGTAGGCCACCCCTGACGTATACAATTGTTTACGGATTGAAAAAAAAGGGATCAAAAACTAGAAAAAAGACCGATTTTCCTTGAACACGTACTTTGCAAAAATCACTAGATTGCATTGAAAAATCACTAGATCACTAGGCCAGTCTAAAAATCACTAGATCTAGTGAAAAATCACTAGGCGTGGCACGAGTGCCCGCAACACTGAACAGGTTGGGCAGGCCTGATCTACTGCGTGCTCACGAAAAACTCAGGTTATGAATGTTAATTTACAATGGTTTACGAATTCACTTGCAATATATGTCTACCTGAACCTAAACTGGGCAGCATCCTGTTCGAAAGCAGTGTTCCCTCTAAGAAAATTTTACACGGAGCAAATGTTTATTTTAGCAGGCATGTAATTCGCAACCATGCAGACGCACAACCAGTAAAGTTTCAAGCGACAAAAGGGCTATATGCGATTTACACAGGATATTAATTTCAGAATGTTGTAAGTGCGCGTGAATGAGATTTCATTGCGCAAATGGTCTGGTGGTATTGCGTATTTGGGCACCTTCCAGGGAACAATGGTTGAAAACCACATGTCTTGGAAGCAGCTTGTAGAACAATAAGCAAACAAATTACAAAAGCATTTTACCTTGAGGTAATATCAACTCTTTATTCTCTTAACCCACATATCAGGCCACTTTGGATTACATATTTGAAAGGTACAGTATCAGTCTTGGCAATTTTATTTTAAGCACAACAATACTGAACCAGCACTAAGCATTCAGACAATGAAGTACAGTATCAGTATTGGCAGTTTTAAGCAAACCAAATACGTAACCAGCAATAAGCATTGAGACAAACCACCACTAACCAAAATAGCTGTATACTGATACCGTTACGAAGAGTCAGTAAACCAACTAAGTCACGTGACTGGACATTTACAACACAGCATTTGCAAATTGTGATTCACACTGCGGGAAAATTATAAAATTATTAATTTTTTCCGACAAATACTCATAATAGGCTCATAGTTTCAACTAAAATTTTTGAGCGAGCTTAACAAAAGGAAAGTCCTATCAATTGTCATTTAATTGACGGCGATTATTTTGGGATGTCGTAAAGAAAATCAAATGTTAATAAAAACTTGCAATAAACCAGAATCGAAGGCTATAGACTTTTTTTAGCAGATAAAAAAACGCATCAAAACCCGTAAGTTTAGGAAAGTTGTATCAGGTGAATGATTGTCTTCCTAGTTCAACATTTTACCAGATTTCGCAAACACTAATGATTTGAACAACATTAGCAATCTTAGGACTAACTTCAGTAAACAGGATGCACTGCCGCTAACAGCAGATGTTTTTATGTTTTGAGTTGAAAGCGATCCCAAAAGTACACAATATCTTCAGGGTGCTGCTTGAGCACATCAGGGTTTGAGTATTTTCTGTGTTACATCAAGATCAAGGAAAAACTTTGAGGTTGACGCCACCAAATGTTATAGACTTCACTTGAGTTGTTAACGTGTGTCCAGTAATAAAAACATGGTCCTAACAACAAAACATCAGGTAAGTGCAGTTTCTGATGTTGACAGCGGAACATAAGAATCTTCTACAACGATTGAACAAAAACAAAAATAATAACGGCCTCAATGCAGAATAAATACATTGCGAGAAGCCCGAAACGCTCATCCTTACGTAGCGCTTGTCTGATTTTGAATCAAACCCTCAATCCAAGGTGTTTTATCAAACCACTGTGCAGACGTACCTTAAAAACAAGTGTCAACTGCTTCGGTTCCTGTCAGGCCCGTAACTAGAAGGGGAAAATCCCCTAGAAAATTTCGCCCCCTGGGAAAACGCGAAGGACAGTTAAAAATTGGACTCCTCTCAGTAAACTCTTCGCCCCCGTGGTGTTCCAAACTGGTTGCGGGCCTGGTTCCAGTGTCAATGCAGCCTATTGTTTTCCGTTCCATTAAAAGATCAAAACTGTAGGCTTGAAGCAAAAGACAATCAACGTAGCAGCTGTTACTCTAGTATCTCCTCCACCGCACTCGTTTCCATTTTCACTTGCATCTTTTTTGTAGCTGAACCGAATTTGTACTCAGGAAACATCTCGTAGGAAAAGATTAATGACTAGTTTCACCACCAACTGCATTTCCGACATATTTCAGATTTCGAAGGTATCGCTGTACATTGGACAGTTTGCCTAAGTTTCGCACGAAACGCTAGGCAAATGAATAGCGTTTTGTGCGAGCACAAAATTTTTCACCAGGGGTAAAAACCTTCACGGTACCGCAGACACCTTCATAGACTGGACGCAGTCCTTCAGTAAACTAGTAGAGTAAAATGCGAGTAAATGAAAAAATAAAACAGCTTTTCTACCCATACAATCTGAGGAAATCTCTTCCACATGACGAGCGAACTTTCATGATTTTACCTCTTTTCAATGTCAGATTTCAAACTTCATGTGTGAATTGCGAAAACAAAGATAAGACAAAAAGGTGTCAGTTTTAACATCGGCCCTGAATACAGATTGAGGGTATGACTTACTACTTCCACATTTTTCAGATGACGTACACCCTTTCTTAGCATGATGTTCAGTCACTAAACTTTGATCATCACCTTCACTTGAACACGCACGTAATGCCCTTGGCATATTTCTTTTCTGCCTCGTAACTCTACGACCGTTCCAGTTGGTTGATGGCTTATTTCTGTGCATTTTGACTGGGCTGCAGCTCCTCGATTTTGACGGAGATGGGTTTGACGCAAATTTTCTTTGAGCTCGAATTTTTTGAGTTCCTGTCTCAACACTTTTGCTAGACGAAAAATGTGTTACACCCACATCAACAGGGAAAAGTATCTTTCTAGGACTTCTTTTGCCTTGAATGCCATTTGTTTGAACACTTTCGCATGTCTCTGGATTCTGTTTTGCAGTACACTGCAATTTTTTGTCCAACGCAAAATCTTTCAAACTTACTTGGCAGTCATTTTTACTGGTCATACAGGGACCTTCACCTGAAAGACTCGTTTGGGATAGTTCTGAAGGAGCGAAAATTCCATGTTCCTCAAGCAATTTTGATTGAAGACGGGTTAAACGCAATTCAAAGTTGTCTTCAGGCTTACAAACAGTGTCCTTCACATAAATTGATTTACTTGCCATGCTGTTTTCTATCGAATGTTGTCCTTCGGTATGATCAACCTTCATATCAGAGCATGTGCTAGCAGAAACTACGCGACTCTGCTCATGGAAACATTCAACATCATCTCCAGTTTCACATGCCAGCACTGTTTCTTGTGGGTTTTCATGTGATAAGCTTGCTCTGCTGGAAACTTTGTGAGGTGACTCTCTGTCATATAAAGAACGAAGTAATGCCTTCTGAATTTGGTTCTCTTCTATCCAGTGCAAATGGTCTTCCCCATAATTAACAATCTTTCTTGATCTTTTAGGGCGAACTGATGCCATGATCTTGTCAGAGCACAAGCTACAATGTGATAAACGATCAACAACTCTAAACAGTGTATCTTAGGAGTTGCTGTTAGGAAACAATACAGGGTATAAATATTAATCAAAATAATTCATAAAGAATATTTNTAATGAACATCAGGTTTTCAAAAATTATTAAAATGCAGATCTTGGAACTTCACTGCATGATAGCATTCTGAGCCATGCTTAATACTGAAAATTATAACTTGTGATAGGCCAGCGGTTCCCAAACTTCTTGTCTGTAGCCAAAACAAGACGTCATTGTTACTCTGTCCAAGAAATTGATTTGCAACACTGTAACAACATAACATGTTATACCACAAGTTGTTATACAACTATTCATCCATTTTCACACCTGATTTTCCTCTCAAAAGGGTTGTGGGGGCAGCAGCACTAGGAGGACTCATATACATCATGCTTTTCAGCAATCTCTGATAGTTCTGCTGGCTCCACACCAAGATGGGACCAAGCAAGGTTGGAGATGTAATCATGCAGTCTGGTCATTGGTCAACCTATGTGCTGCTTTCCTGTGGGTGTAGCCAGCAGACTTGCCTTGCCGTACTCTGGTCACATAGCCAAACCACCCTACCTGCGATCTCTCTACCAGAAGCAGCTCAGCGTTCATGGCTTTATGAATTTCACAGCTGTGCACTTTGTTACGAAGTGTCATGCCATAAAATTTTTGCAAAATCTCACCGTTGCCACTTATACCTGAAGATAGCACTCTTTCCCAAGATTTATGATCAGAGGTGAGGATCAGAATACAGACCAATTTGAATACAGAGATTTGCAATGTCTGAAAGCTCCCATTTTGGGACCATAATGATACAGCTCTTGCGGAACTGTTTGCTTTGTCAATCCGTGTATTCACCTCCTTGTTTTTCCTTTGTTCACTTGTGAATACCACCCACAGGCAGTGGTGTAACTAGATGTTTGAGCCAAGGGGGGAAGCTTTGCTAAAGGGGGCTCATTGGCCACCGTTTGAGAATGCAATACTTAGTTCCCAAAAGCTCACATACGTTACATATATATGGAATTAAGTCTTCGCTAGTTCGTGCCACATATATATGGGTGTAAGTCTTTGAGCATACCCCGTTTGTGTTGAATCGCACATTTAATGACACGCTAACCAGTGTTCCAAGGTGCACAACTGTGCAAGTGCCGCCACACGATTTGCGCAGTGAAATCTCGTTCTCGTGCACTTCCAACAATCCAAATTTTATACTGTATATATGTTTCGCATAGCCCTTTTAATGCTTGGAACGCTTCACTCGTTGTGTGTCTGCATGATTGCACAATTGCATGCGCTCAGTGTGCAACAAAACTAACAATTGCTCAGCGTAGAATTTTCTTAGAGGGAACAGTGATGCTAACCGAGAGGTTGCAACAAAGGGTACTTGAATTATACAAAATGGTTATTTACAGCGAAGTACAAAGCAGATGTTAGATTATAAACACAAACAACACAGAAATGGGCGTCCACAGAAATTTTTCCACGGGTAGGCAAAGTCGACATTTTGCTTGTCCATTTCAGGCTGCTGACCATACAATGCAAATACACGTTCACAAAGCTTTACCATTTCTGCACCACAAAGAAAATGATCCATGCTACGGCAACAGTCCTAAAAAAATGCACTTCATTAGCAGCAATGCTTCTTTTCACACCGTATAAAACTTGTTGGCAGCAATATTTCTTTTCAGTTTTCACACCGTACAAATGTTTATTTTTACACTGTGACTCACAGCTACCAGCAGTCATTGTCTCACTGCATTACCTGCCACAGATATCTGCGTTCAACAGTCACATGTGGCAAAACCCTACTGCCATAACTTGAAGTGAACCTTTGTTTCCATGTTATTGTTACACAATAAAGGCCAATGTTAGAACTATCTGCACCCATAAAGTTTCACAACTTGCCTCTGCAGGCAACGTAGCAGATTTAGTGAATTGCAAACTCATCACCGCATGATACCAGAACAGTGAAACTGGCTCTTGTGCAGTGTGAGTGTCATACTGGCAAATGAAACTGTCATTGCAAGAATTAAGTCAAATCAGCTGCTGACTTTAGGTTTTCTGGAAATTTTTGGTTTTTAGACCTAATTTCTGGGTGGTGGCAAATGCCCATTTTGCCTCCTCCCCTGCAGACACCCATGAATACAAGGGACGCCAAATACTGAACCAGTGCACCAGGTATAACTACTTTCACTTATCATCAAATTTTAATACCGTAGTGGGAAGAAAATGAAGACATTTTGACTTCAGGTTCTGAAGTAAATGGCTAAAAACGTCAAATGGAGATGCTCAGTGGCACACAAAAGCATGTAAATTGTTTTGACCATTAAGGTACCAAATGTTCTGCGAGATATTTTTAACGTGAGGCGGACAACTGTTTGTTTTCAGTTAATTTAAACCACGATTTGATGGTTGGCATTAATTATTATCATCATCATCATCATGGCCCATCCCGTCGTTGTCGACGATGAGCTCGGCGCTTCTCCATTTTCTCTGCGTAGCTTGTGGCTGACAATGAATAACCAAAACTCAGAGAGGCACGCCATATGTTGCGATCGGCAGCAAGTGTTTCCCATGACTGTGGAGAGATGTGGAAGCCTGCCATGTCACGCTTGATGACATCTTTGTAGCGCAGTTTGGGTCTGCCAGTTCTACGAGGCGCGTTATAGAACTCGCTGTAGAGGATATCCTTGGGCAGGCNACCATTTTTCATATGGTGGACGTGGCCTAGCCAGCGCAGATGTCGCTGCCTTATGATAGTAGTNAGGTCATATGAACCGGTGAGATGCAGGATGGAGCGAAGGCATCTGAAATGAAATGCATTGAGCCAGTTTTCTTGGCGGCGGTATGTGCACCATGTCTCGCTGCTGTATAACAGAACACTCAGGATGCAAGCGGTGTAGACCTTGATCTTCAGTTTGATTNCAGCANNTNGTGANTNTGCGGAAAAGCACNGTTAGCAGAGGTTTGCCACNATTTTTNAAAATCTCAGGGGNGATGCCATCTTGCCCAGGAGATTTCTTGTTCTTGANACCTCTGATTGCAAGTTTCACATCTTCCATGGTGAAAGGGTTGTCCAGTTCTTGAAGGACAGGTAGCTGTTGCAGGCTGGATAATGCCGAACAGCCAACATGAGATGGTTGGGAATAGATGGAGGTATAGTGATCTACTCAACGTTCCAGTTGCGCAGAGGTGTCAACCAGGAGTGCTCTGTCAGCTGCAAGTAAAGAGGACAGTTTCTTCAGAATTGGGCCGATGGCTTCCCGTATTCCACTTTAAAGTCCATGAAGGTCACCGCAGTCTGCGCATTGTCGTATGCATGTGCTCAGGTTTTCCCAGTAGCAAGAGACTGCAAAACGAGTGAGACGTTGAACGGTGCGCTTTGCAGCCTGTAACTTCCTGTGGGCTGAACGACTATTTCTCACTGCTATCTTTAATCTGGCTGATCGTTTGGCTGCAACGGCAGGTAGAAGGTCGACGTTGTCGCGAAACCAGTCAGGCTGCGCCTTTGATCGGTGAGCATAGGTCTCAAGTGCATTGGACATAATGACATCACGAGTTATACACCAGGCGGCGTTTGGATCAAGGTTGTACTGTCCAGTTTGGAAGATAGCAGCTGTTGAAAGCGCTGATTGCGGAGAGAGTGGTGTGTAGAGGAGACGTCTACAAGGGGCAATGGCTTGGGTCGGGTTTGATGGAACTTTTTCAGTGTGATTTGAAGCTTGCAGCGAACCAGGGCATGATCAGTTCCGCAGTCTGCGGAGTGCATGCTGCGGCATT
>JGI24159J19872_10012493_pt1 | contig 11068 bp, 6 predicted proteins | sample Ectturendosymbi4_FD_19872 | JGI IMG/M metagenome (IMG submission 19872)
CGCGGCTGTTAGAGACACGAAACAGGCAGGGGAGTTGAGAGGTGACACTGTACATTTTATTGCCTCGAGTTCTGCACTGGTTTTAATGACGCAAAACTGCAACATCTATCGACCATTAACACAGACAGCGACTTTGTCTTTTATGACTATACAACAGCAAACATATCGCAGAAAACAGTTAAGGGATCAGGCAGACGACAACTTGCTCACGGCACTGCTAATGAAAAGAGATCCAGTAAGGTTCCGCGAGATCGTAAATACATGCACAGAAAGGCGAGCAGAGGGATGAGAGATGGCTTTTATGGCCACGGGACTATTTGTCACAAAACTCAGAGACAGACTGAATGATGAGAGTTTTGGTTTTTGTGCATCAGTATTATAAATCAGCAAAAAAGCTATGCTTAACTCAATTAATAATTTGCTAATAAACGGGGCAGTGACCAACAGTAGTAATTTCAAAATGATACTGAGTTTATATCATGCAAGATAGGATTTATTTCAAAACCCCCCCAAAAAAACTCATGTTTTCCTTTTTTTCTAAGCCGTGGCCCAAAACTCAGTCTGTAAAATTTTGCCCCAAATTGGAAACACTAGGCACAATTGGCTTTTGAAGACTTGAGACTATCACATGAGTTGTATCAGCTATAGACCTAATTAAGAATTTCAAAAGTGTTATCTTAATGTCCAATGTAGAACTTTGGTGAGATTTCAGGGCCTAATCCAAAGCTTCTTCTGATGAGTGTTTTTGCATTAAAATAACATTTCAGGGGGACAAAGAAAAATTTCTTCAGTGGAAGGATTAGAATGTGTGAGAGAAAAATGGCTCATGTTGTGACTTGACATAAAGTTCCAGATAGTTTTAAATTTTAATTTATGATATATTCCTACAAGTGTAACGTTAAATGTTAAGAATAGAATGTGCTGTGTATGTTTGTAAGCAAAATTAAAAAAAATCGTAGTAGTATGTGCAATAATACCAGTCTCGATAAAAATCTCCCGCATGGTTAATTGATTAAACTTTTTGGCTTCTAGATCAAGTCATAAGTGATGTTTTTGAAGCTATCAAATTAGCATTTGGTGCACTTAAGGTTGTGTATGAGCAAAAAGAAGACATAGCAAATCATGGATTCACATGCTTGTACCAAATTTGTGGTGTTAGGTAAGTTTTGATAAATTTAAGAATGTATGTCAACTGTCATTTGTAATTTTTTAACGAAACTTTTTTGGGAAAAAATAATATCTTGTACGTTGAATCATTTTAAGCACATCACAAATCGGTATGATGAAAAGGTGAGAATAGCTGGAATGATCATTATAATTCTGTGTTGTTCAACTTATTATAAAATCTATGTCATAGCAATCTTTCTGTATCTGATTTATAATACCAAGTGAATCATGTAATTTTATACTGATGGTGTTTGTATAGGCAAAATAAATAAAGAGATATGTGCGGATCATTTACTATTATTTCTGCCACATTTTGCCAAAACCCCAGCAGGTCTGATACATGCTTCCAAATAATAAAGCACCACATCTGTAATCTCGTCACTTTGAAAAAAATATCTTGCATCCACAACAACATTAGCACAGATCAATTAATTGAAAGATAATAAACCTTGGGTATTTGTTTTCAAACTGCCATTTTTAATAAGCTTCTCTGGATATGACATGGAAAATGATGTTAATATTGTGTAATATTATGCCATAATGTTGCTGCAAACACCGAGGTACTTAGGACAAACCAGATAAGAGTGATGACAGTGACCAAATGGCCTTATCACAGCACTATGCAGTTCCATGGTGTCATAAATAAACCACCTGTTTATGACTCTTACACTGTACGTTTTGTAGAACAACCCAGTTTTGACTATTCAAATTCCTGTGGAGATAAATAGATTAACAAACTAGACGCACAAATTTATATTCAAAGCACAGTTGATCCTTTTTCTGATTTTCCGACCACACATTTGTAGCTTTTATTTCCCGATTTTTGTACCTCCCCACTGTTACCATATGAAGGCCCTCCCTAAAATACATCTGTTAACCTTTTTATGACTGCCTTCCAGCTTATGCATTCCACTGCCCGCTTCGATTTGAGTAACCGCCACAATGCTTGTCGTTGTTTTCATTGCTCTGTACTTGGTGTCAGATAGTTTTTCAGTTTTAGTGAAAGGAATGTAGTAGAAATTTGATGACGGCCTATTTTCCAGTTTTTACTGCCACAGCTCATGTTTTGATTTATTGACTGTAGTCTTGAGTTTGCTTGCTTCCTCTGCCCTGCCCTTGCTTTAGCCCTTCAGCGTTTCACCCATAAGCATTGCTTGTGAGGATGCATAGAGTTACATGAAATCAATACACTACTACAAAAAATTACTGATGATTTGACTGCGCCGCCTTTCTGGTGACTAATTATTCAGAGTTTCAAAGGTTGTCAAGAATACCTGGTATTTGTTGCTTCTGCAGTACAATATTGCTTCAAGGAACCAAAAAAGGATTGTTGACTGTTGATATCCATATTCTTTCAGATGATTTAAGTGTTAATCAGAAGGTTAGTCGTGCATGTCTTTGTCTGTGCAATTTTGCTTGAGCCGTTTTTGTGCGTCATGCAAAAAATGTGATTTTTTCTGTTGGAATTGATTTTTATGTGTTGTCTATGTCATGTTAGTGCTTAACAGTCAGTGTTTAAATTGCAAAACTGCAGCTTATAAACATGCCACTTTTGGTTTACATTGTTGGATTTTCTTATAAACATCATTGTTACATCTCAGCTCTAATGTGGTGGTATCTTTGGTGCGATGCATTTTTGAGATTTCAAGATTTTTATTTTACACAGTGATGATGTTATCTTGGGTTCCAAAAACCTGCTTTATAAACTTGTGATGCTTATTCTTTTTCCAAACAGGATATAAAAAACTTGGAAAGTGACATCAGAGATACTGGAAATATTTACAAAAGAGATACATTGGAGCTTGTAAGGTATAGATCTTTATTTGCATATAGCAGAATTCTTCATTGACATTTTGCTACTTAGTACTCTAGTGTAAAGGAAAAAGTGGCGCGTGGTTTGACTCCAGCAAATGTGATTTTGATATTTTTTACAAAATTCTTAGAAAAACTTTATGCTTGCAAACTTCTGCTTTGTGTTTAGAGTATATTGTAATTTTTAGAAATTTGCATGGCAAAGCTGCTTCTACTAGGAAAAATTTACAATACAAGTCATTGTCATTTAACAGTCGTATGATATGATTCTAAAGCATTACAAAGATACAAATTGTATTTTTAAAACTCCATCAATGTAGTATTTTAGAGTAGCTAGACCCTGGCCGAGTTTGCAGATTTGCTACAATCTTTGACCAGGCACTCCGATGCGTTCAATAGATTTTAACTTAAATCGGAGCTCATTTCGACCAAACAGGCTTTACTACTTTAAGAATTGACGATGCTTTCTGCGTAGTGAAATTAATCTTCCATTGCAAATAAACCGCGATCCGATTTTTGCTGAAACCTGAGTTGTGATTGATATGGAGCTATTATCATCACAGCTCATGCGATCAAGTCTCACCAATGTTAAGGCTTATTCTAATATAACTCACCGCAAAGCTAGAATATAAAAGTACCCTAATTAACGAAGGATTTACTTTTTTCCACTGTGACGGATGACTTAAACTTTCTGGTCTTCATGGTATTTAAGTTCATCTGTGTTATTCTTAGCGTTATCAGCCCAAACGCTTTTGCAGTTTGCTGTCCGTATGTGTAGATCAGTCATTGTCAACCCCGAATTGGCGGCTTGGTTAAGCCGCAGTTGAGAGCCGCTGGTATGGGTTATTCAGTTCCAAGTGCATTGGATTGGCAGCAGAAAATAAGTGATCAAGCCATCATGAAACCACGAAATACCTTAAAACTATTTTATTGTGACCTCATTCATCTGTGTTTCTGCACAAAATGTGTTCATTTGTAATGCCCTCGATTGTCTTCTACAGTCTTCCTCCCATACGACGTGGAGAACAACTTAGGCGGTACGACCTCTCTTCATTCGGTGCATTGGTCGAATACGATTTTGACCAGCTGGTCTTTGACAAAGATTCGCCATACCAAAATGTTCGAATTTGGCATTCACCGCAGTACGGAAACTGCCTTGTTTTGGATAATGACCTGAGCAAGTTTGCATTTTAAGTTTTTTATTGCCGCTTATTGGCGATGTTTTGTTCGTGTGTAGTTATGAAGTAGGTTTTTCGGATTACATCCGAAAGTTCAAAGCTGTTCTTAAATCTCAAAAGGATTTCCCGTGAAAAAGAAAATCCTTGTGAAATTTGACAACAAATGCAGCGAAACGTGAATAGTTTCTTTTTGTTTTAGAAAACAATCTAAAATGTTAGACATTGCAAAGCAGACAAAGGCATTTAAGCACAGTCCGATGTGCACATATTGCTCAATTTCACTGAAAAAGTTTACTTGTGACTGAAGAAAGCGCATGTCTTACCGAAGGTAGATATGAAAGAAAATATTTGAATAGCTAATTCATTTAACGTATGAGTTAAAAATACTTCCATGCAATCGAATCGAAGAAAGAATCCCACGTGCTACATTAAGGTTTTCGCGTTTTTTGCAGTTTGTTCAATTTGATGAACTCTTGTGTACTAAGCGGTGCAGCCATCAATTCCAAGTCGTCCCTGAACCCACAGCTGTAATATTAGGACCGAAACGTATGTCATGTCTAAGCGTGCACAAGCACCGATATAGGAATGACGTTAAAAAACTGGGCAAGATTAACTAGAAGTTAAGTGCAAAATGTTTGTAAGCAATTTTCATCACAGCTACAAATTGAAAATAAGGTTTGCCCAGTAGTTTGAAAGGTTAGGAAAGGCACTGTGCATCATTTAAGAGTGCTTCATGGTGGGTGTAATAAAATACTAAGCGTTCGACGCCGTTTTTGTTGACCTCTGATAAAGTCAACCAACTCACTGTTTTTGTTTTAGGCTTGCGCATTCATAACGCATCTTGCAGTATTTCGTCACATAGCTATTTATTAAATTCTCGTTTGGTGGGTGTTTGACGTCGAAATATTTCGGCATTTTTCGCTGTTGGGTTGTTTAGTAGCTTGTGAGTAGTTCCATATAAATCAAAGTGTGGTTTCGTAAATTCTTGCCTGTTCTGCCATGCGTTGTGACAGTGGATTAGTGCAAAAGTTCGGCAGTTGTTCTTAGCAGTGTGTTTCGCGCCTGATCGAGATGTTCTTCCCTCAAAAATAAAACTCGTTCCTCAGTGTTCGGTTGTTGTTAAGATTCGTATGTTGTGTTTTGGATCTAGAAACAATCACCTTAGGATTGTTCTGTTAAATGAGGTAAATTTTGTATTCTGTAAATCTTTTACCAAGGATTTATTCGATAACACCGCATTTACTCGTGCTGATCAGCATAATGAAATGTCAAACATTTTAATTAATGTATTTAAACATAATTCCACACGTCTTTCTACTAGGTATCCGCATGCAGTAGACAATGCGTTTTAATTTTAATGCACGGCCACCATAACCAATGTTTTAAATTACATGTGTACGGCCGCATAAATTTTTATCAAGGCCGCAGGTAGTGCACCCCTGCCCCCTAGGCACATGTGACCCCCCTCCCATTTTTACGAGTTGGGGAAAATGGAAAAGCGTTAATCAATTTGTGCAAAGCCAAAAATGACAATATTGATGCTCTGCAACTACGCTCAAAAAAAAATTCTTAATCCTTACTAGAGTGCCCCAACGACGATTGCGTTTGTTGCTGTCTGCGACGCAAAAGCGTTCAGTGACACGGTATTGTGGAAAAGATTCATATCTATTTTTTCTTCTCTGCCTATCGGTGCTTTGCGATTCATAAGTTTTGCGTTAGTTTGAAGAAAATTAAAATGGAAATAAATCACAACTAAAAGTATTAAACGAGCTTAAGTTACCTCATAAAAACGCTAAGAAAACTACTGTATTTCTGTGGCTCAGAAGAAGCACTGTAATGTTATTAGTTGTTGCACCTTGACTTTCAGTGATATCTTGCTCGCATCAAGCTTGTTAATATATTTTAATTTCAGTGTCAGGCATTGTTGACATAAGTCAGTATAAATAATCAGTCGCTCTCAGTAAATTAGAAGGTAGACCTATATAATGTTGGATTTTCCTATATGTTTATTTTAGGATAGGATACTGCTAGCCCTACACATACCTTTTATCTGCAGTATAACGTTAAGCTTTGGCCAGGTGCATATCAACACGACCAACCACAAGTTCCTTCGCCAGATTCACACGCTTGGCCCCCCAAACAAAGCTCCAAGTTCCCCAAAATGAAATACGAAATACTGTAAATCAGTGGAATTTTGTCAAATTTTAGAATGTCAAGCCCCCCGCACAAATGTGAAGCCCCGCTGTCGAAGACTATGGCTACGGTTGTGTTCACACGTAACAATCGGTTCTATTGTATGAATACAGCCAACGGAGCTGTGAGTAGGACAACGCTGTAGCCTACACGCGGCTTGACCAACGGATCATACTGCCATTCATGGAAACGCGTTAGAAGACCGGCGTTACTAACACGAACTCTTATTCAAGGAGTAAAACTAAATTGCATAGTTAGACATAAATTGTGGAATATTTACCGAACTCATTGTGTATCAGCAATACACTGTGAATACAGTTTGCTGGAGGCCTCTTGGATCTTGAGGGCCTAGGCTGAAGCCTATAGATAACTCCGGCCCTGATCAGGCATATCTCATGCAGTCGTTGTGGTCTTAGAATTGACGCTGGTTGCATTCGATCTGCCGTGTCGAAGCTAACTTGGAATTTCTACGAAAATGATGTGCACCTGGTTTGAAAACGGCGATGAGTTCGGAGAATGGAGATATGAGAACGCCCCTGTGGGTTGTGGCGTGTGACTTGGATATCCCCATACTATACGTAACACGATTTTGCTAATTCGCGAAAAAATCGTGTGCTAATCCTAACGACAAAAAGTGAGGTGCTCGGAAAAATGTTATGGTACTGAGGATAACACCATTGATTACTTTTGTTTTTACCTGTTTGCAAGTTTTTCCGAAAATTATTAATGCTCCCTAGCACTGGTATTCATTTGTTTACCCCTAAGCAAGCTTCCAGTTAATAGTTTACCTTGTCTAATGAAATATTTAGACCTGGCGGAAAGTGATTTGGCGTATACAATTGCTATCACTGGTAGCAACAAAGAAGATTACTCTGGAAAAGACGTTCTGATTCTTGGAGGTGGTGATGGTGGAATATTAAACTACCTGTCAGATAAGTACGTTTGGACCCAGCCTCTTGCTGGTTTGCGTGCTTAGTCAACAACGATTCGCATATTGCACTTTAAAGGTGGATTTTATTGCTTTGCACAACAAGTTTGTATGGAGAGCTTAATTTTAGCTCTTCACGTCTGAAAACTGGTTTAAATGCTTTATCTCCAGGCAGTTTGCAAGTGCAAGCACATGTTTTACGGAAAGAGTTGAAAGGTTTAAAACTAAAGCATCGCACGCTACTATTTTGTTTACAGTCACGCAGTCCTTCACGACTTTGCAGTAGATTCAGACGAAAATATTATACAAATTCAACGCAATGCATTGAGCGATAAGCAGGTTCAAACTTACCGAGTTTGCTAAGACGCAATTTGCTTCCCTGATGTCACCCGCGCAACACTACGAATACTGCCGAGTTAGATTGCAGTAAAATTCCGTCTGGAACTGCGTTTAACCAAGATGTCTTAATCGAAACAAATTTTGGACATGTGTAATGTTAAGTGAGGTTAGGTTTTGGTTATGATTACAGCTGATTCTAAGTTTCTTTCAAGGATAAAATTTGTTGAGTTCTCCCCATGTTTCTAGCAATTCGCAGCAAGTTGTTCTAGAAGTTGCATCAATGGCATGGCTGTCAACACTTAGGGTTCCTTGGCTTCTAAGGAACCGTAACTCTTCATTGATCATCGACGCAGAAACTCAATTCTGCCTTTGCGTTGCAGTGCTATGCTTGTCAGTGAAAATGGCTGGTAGTAGTAAATGTAGACTATGTAGTGTCTTTTAGAAACCCGAAGATGGTAACGATGATAGACATAGACCGAGTTGTGATCGACGCCGCTAAAGTTCATTTGCGTAGAATATGTGGCGATTCTATGGACCAGGAAGAAGGAAAAAACTACAAGGTAAAATAGTAATGAGCTCGTGTATCGTTTATAACATTCTCAACGTATGTAGTCGCAACGAAGTTAACGAGATACACAACTCAGGACTCCTGGCCATCGTGTTCATCACATACACCCGAGTTTCCAACTTCTTATTGTTTTCTAAATTTTTGAATACACTGCTTCCTTGGCATACTTTTGACTGAAATCACCACTTCTAAACAACAATAGAATGAAGGTGGGTGCCTTGGGTACTATTTCATTAGTACCTGATCATTAAATTATTATTTTTACTGACATTTCTCTGGCGTTTTCACAACACACGATTTCACCAGCAGCCGCTTCATACTAGACGCGTATCGATACAAAGATGAACTAAGGAATCCAGTCTACTTTACAGCTCACAACTGAGACTCGTATTAGTTATAGTTGTAACTCACTGCAATTCATCTATCAAAGAATGTGCCGTTACGAGAAGAAAGTTCTAAATTCAAGTGTAATTTGATCGCCTTTGAACAGACTAGAACAGTTAAACCCCAAGGATCGAGAACTTACATGTTTCCGAGTTTTCTGACGAAGAATTAGGTTCGACTTTCAATATGACCAACCAACGACCTGCCGTGCACACTCACGCAAGTATTTGCCGTAAACCAGTGATACTCAACGTGGCCCAGGTCAGCAGGAGGCGGGGGTGCAAGCGCACCCCCAAAAGTTTTGATTTGTCAAAAAAAATCCTTGAAAATCTGGGCGAAAATGGCGTCCAACGTTGTTTGATTTGAACATATGGCGCCCAACCTTGCAGAAAAACACAAAAAGGACTTCATGACCTTTGTGGGAGAAAATTTTTAGGCAAAAGTCGCACATAATACTTTTCACGCAAGTTTGGGGAAATTCAGGATAATATCCTTCGCAACCCCAAAAATTTGTCAGTTGCCATACCTATGGTCCAGGTATACCACCAGTGATCCACTTCGAATTTGTAGTTGTTCATAGAGAATTCAGGACAAAGATTGAACATGCCCTTGAGTTCACTGACCTGCGTGGAATAGAGTTTCGACTAGTTGTTCATGAGGTGTCAACAGAGCAAAATGGTCCATCAGATATTTTTTCAAAAAGGTGGTCCATTGGCACAAAAGGTTGAACCACTGGCGTAAACCAAAGTCACACGTATTTCACCAAATTTAAGTGTACGTGTTATCAGCTGCTTGCTAAATTCCTTTAAGTTTCATTTTACAATGTTGGTGGCATTACCATTAGTCTTTTTGGTACTGCTATTTGGTCTAATACGCGAAAACTGCAAACACATAAGCAGTGTATTTTTCTGTGTTTGAGCGCTGTTTCTCTTATCCCTAGTTTTGTGAGGTCTTTGCCAGTTTCCCCCCTGTCTCTGTCGAAGCCCCTCTGTTCGAACCCTGTCACCTCCCATGTCAATAAACAGTCAATTCATGCACGCGAAACACACAGAAAAATACACTACTTACATTATATAGCAAAGTTAAGCCAATTTTTTTCTGGTGGTTTAAATTTGCATGCATCACATTTTGCTTTCATTTGTCGTATAAACGCAAACCTTATGCTCAAAGCAACGGACTTTTGCTGATTTTTATTATCCAACTGTTTTAAATCGTAAGAGGCTTCGTCCTGGCAGGATTGCAGCCCGCGCAGGACAATCCAGGCAGGATTGCAACCCGCGCATACAGCTGTATCATAGTAACCGTGTTTGCGTAATCTAGGCATGTGCTTTTTGCAACCGCAACATATCTATACTCGTGTTCTTCAATCTATCTGTGTGTTCCTTGCTACTTGCTAGCGCCATGTGCGTATGCCTTGTACTTCGTTGCGTGTGAGTGTGAAGACATTAAACATTACGGAGTAGGAAAGCCACCTGGGCGCTGTTGTTCGTGTTTGGGATCAGATTCTGCTTTGTTTGCATTGCGCTCAAATTAACTTGCAAGAAATTGTATGTCGTTTAGATTATTGTGGATGACTGCATCAAGCATTTGAAACAGTACACCGCTCAAGGGCGCAAGTTCGATTACGTCATAAACGATCTTACTGCCGTACCAATCAGCACGGAACCAGTCGGCTCTCACTGGGACTTCCTGCGCGAAATCTTGTCTTTATCGTTGGACGTCTTGAAAGACGATGGGAAATATTTTACGCAGGTGGGTGTTGATCTCGGGTATGGTTTTCGCAAAGATACAGTACTTAAGTTCGCACGTCGTCGCCTGGCTGCGATAAAGTTCTGTAGAGCTGCAAATTCAGTTTCTGGTGACACATTCAGTTCTTATGAGCCGGTTTATTTCAGTAAACTCTATTTTTCGTTTGACTGCTTATTTCCTTAAGTAATTTTGCTGCACCCTGGTACCATTTGCTGTGCAGGGCAATGGAGCCAACAACGTTGCTGCCCTGCGGATGTACGAAGAGCAACTGACCAAACTGAGTTATCCTATCGAGTTCTCAAAAGAAACCGTTTGTGTCCCATCCTATTTGGAATTGTATCCTTGCAGCATCGGTGCTTTGGTGCGGTTGTTTAGATTTGAATTTCTAACTGCGGGTTCGCAAATTTTAAGGCTGATTACGCGAATGACAGGCACGTTCATCCTAGGTTTATTTTTTCGGTTATAGACCGAAGTTTTTTGAAATGACCGACAAAAAGTCAATTCGGCCATGATATCTGAAAAGGTAGGCTAGTGAATGCTGTTACAGCGAGTTTTCATACTATTACCGGACAAATAACCGAAATGTCTCAGCGAAAAAAGGAACTCAGCGTTCATCGCATGTCTCCAGGAAGTTTCAAATGATGGTTAATATTTAACGACGACGAGCGGCAGGCCGGAGCCTGAATGTACTCTTCGTCGCGTCATGTCGAGCGAACCAATTCAAGACGAACAGTTAACGAGAGATTGCAA
>JGI24159J19872_10012495_pt1 | contig 11067 bp, 10 predicted proteins | sample Ectturendosymbi4_FD_19872 | JGI IMG/M metagenome (IMG submission 19872)
GATCTCTATTGTTGCTTGCTGCCACAGTGCGAAGCTTTGCGCACATGCCGCTCGGGATTTCCGATCGCAACAAAATGGTGCTGTGACCAAGATGTGGAGGTCGTGCCGAGTTCAACCTTCACACAAAGAACGTGCGATCGGTGTGGCTCGTTGTATAAAGGAGGGGGTGTTGTTGCAACCTCTCCGGTGGTGTTGCGTTGATTGTGTGATTCATCACGAATGGGATGTGCGCAAAGAACAAAAATATATGAGCGTGGCGCGAGCAAGCAATAATAAGAGAGATTGCGACGCATGATCTCTATTTTTGTTTGCTGCCACAATGCGAAGCTTTGCGCACATGCCGCTCGGGATTTCCGATCGCAACACGCTTATACAATCGCATCACCAGCCATCTGCGTGGTAACTGCAGCGTGAAATAGAAACAGCAGTGCACACATTCAGCAATTTCAATTGATAAGTTGTAGTAAAGTTAGCTGGATAATGTTCTTTTGAGCAATTGCACTTGTAAGCTTTCATGAAACTCGGTTCTTTTTNAAAAAATACATCCAACAACATACAAACCTTCGACAATCGCATTTTGAATCCCGAAAATCTCGTTTCGAACCCCAAGGATCCGGGAACTTTGATTGGGAACCGNTGATTTAGAAACATGAGCCTTTCTTTGATATGCGTCACTAATGCTGGTAAGCTGGGTGCGNTCAAGGGCGTGCAGAAGATTTTAAAAACGGCATTGGCAGCCGTTCAACNCAGTTCTCNGCATTAATGGTGGTATCATTGGTGTTTTCGATAAAAACAATGACGCTTTGTAGTACCAGGCCATATTTGCATGAATTGCATGCTTAAGTGCAGAATCCATCGAGACAACAGCACAAAGCAACAGACTTAACGGATAATACTTTAACAACAACACACTCTTCTTCACACCGTGCTTGTGACTGACCTCCAGCACCGAAACGAACAGTCGGACACACGAACCACCAAGACAACATATTAACAGACAGGTTCATCGCGGTGCTGCCTGACTCGCCGCCATGCAGCAAACGCTAATACGGACAATGCCGCGTGACTCCGGCGCAACCAAGCGGAAATGAGCGCTGCAGAGCACTGGCGACATTTCAAAGGCGGTACAAAAGCGAGTATACTGAAGTTAAACCTGTTGAAAAACTTTTCGAAAGATGTGTTAACCGCCGGGTTAAGTTGTTTTCGTTACCTGGTCGATTTTGGTTTTGTGAGCTGGGATTTTCTTTTGTTGTTGCGTAGTTTGGCTTTAATTTCATTGTAAGTTCGAATTTGAGAATGTAGGCTTCTCTTTCTTAGCTCATTCGTGAGTTTTCGTGCTATCTTCTAACGCTTACCACGAACAAGTGACCCAACTCACTGACTGCGAAATTCACCGTTCATCAGTGAAGCCAGACTATTTCACAAAAACAAGAAAGTAAATCTGAAGAAACAAGCCACAAATAAGAAATTTAAAAAAAACACGACCAAAATGCGTTTCATAGGGAAATTGAACAAAATAAAATACAAAAAAAGTAAACTGAAATAAAAACAAGCAGGCAACTAACAAAAAAACAGCCTAAAATAAGCAAATGTAAACAAAAAATGCACAAAATATGCTTTACAGTAAATTGATCCGGTAAAAATCCAAGTTTGAAAAGCCAGCAATCCGCAAAACAGAAACCTGCAAAAATCAAGCACTAACAAGCAACTTTGAAAAAACGCTCAAAAACAAGCAACCCGCCAGTCTTCAGCAAAATCTGCAAGTTCAGAAAAAACAATCCCAAATTTGCGAGAAAACTGCAAGGTTGGCAACATTAGTCCCAGAGCAGAAAACGAAAGACAGGATTTCGGTAAGGAACACGAGGTGCTACGTAAGTACGGCTCGTGACTACGCGCACGCCAACACAAGTAAATAGGCTGTGTGATGGGCATGCAGTACAAACAAACAGTATTGTGTCGTAACCATAGTCAACGTTCAAAAACATGAGACACAGTGTTAGATTGTGTACAGCAGGGGTTCCCAACCTTGTTTTTACCATGTACTCCTTCAGCATTCCGACAAATGAGCATGTACCCCTACAGCATTTCAACAGATAAGGATGTACCCCTTCATAATTTTGACAGATGAACATGTACCCCTAAAACTCCTTATGACAAAATATTTTCTCATGAGTTTTCACAGATATATTTAACAATATACATGGAATGATTTTGAAAATAATATTAAGTGATATATATATAAAGATTTGAAAATGAACAACATGTAAATATATTTTTACCTTCTATCGCTACCCTTAAATGTACCCCTTCGCATAGGCAAATGTACCCCCAGGGGTACATGTACCCCAGGTTGGGAACCCCTGGTGTACAGCTACCAGCCACTACGTAATGAATGGAACTGCGCCACCAGCCACACGGTGTCCACCAAGAACGTTTTTGTTGTTCAAATAATACAGACGCAACAATAAACAAATAAAAGCAGACTGGTTCCTAGATTTACTCTGCACCTGTGGTTCTTAACCGGGGGACACGCCTCCCCAGGGGGGTGTCAATAAATTCCCAGGTGTCGTGAGCCCTTACGCGCTCTACAATATGGACAGTTTGTTCAATAAATTCACCATTCAATATATTTTTTACAACTAATTTGATCTCAGATGGGCTTGAAACAAACGAATATTACTTAAAGGGAGCCGTGGTAGAGAAAAGGTTAAGGACCACTGCTCTATAGTGTATATAATTGGTTCCCAGGTCGGAAATCCCTGCGATTAGTAACCCCAGTGGCCTCACTGACCGCTCCTTGGCAAGCAGAATATAAAAAACCGGCCTCCACTTAACTTATATTTCGGTTTTAGTATTCTATTGGTTTTCAGTAGGTTGTTGTTTTTGCGTATATTTCAGAGTATTTTCCGGTGATTTAGGGTTTTAGTACAGCCATCCACATCCGAATCCATCATCACGTCTCAATTATTTTTCTGAGATTTGGCTAGTTGGCTCCTTCCAGATACGTTTTCCATCCCTGGCTCAAACCGATATTTGCGTTCACTAAAGTAACCCATTTTAGGGCACGGCAGAAAAGATTTGTCTATACGTGTCGAGTTACCATCAAACAATAATCTTTTCATTCCTATCTTTTGCATCAAAGACATTTAAGTTTCAGGTGACTGTGAAGTAATATTTTGAATTTTAAGAACATTTCCGCTTCTTAAAATTTTTCAGAAAAATGAGTTTGACATAAGAACTCACAATCCAGATCAGGTCTTCAAAAAAGAATACGTGTTTAGAATGGTTTTACGTCATCTGCAATAAGGCTCAGCTGACTTTTCACAAAAAGCTTTCGGATGCTTACACCCTGCGTGACTTCCTACAAAAATTGATTTTTGATCTTCAACCGAAAATATGTTTAACAGATGGTGCGTTTGAGATTATCCAGCCAGGAGTAGATTGATATTAAGGACTAATTGAGAGAAAGGACTGTATAAATCCATGAACAACGTAGACGATAGCTCAACGAATTTGCATAGGTGATTTTTGACATTAATTACATTTATGTATTCGAAGTCGACACGACCTTGCCAAACGCCACGCACCCAATCTTTGTTACGTCAACACTTGAAATTTTCGTCAATGTGAAGGAAAGTAAAATACATTTTATTTAAAAGCAGAGACGAAAGACAAATCTATATTTTTAAAGGATTGGTGTTTTCTATTTGTCCGTGGCTGCTGAAAACAAATTGGACAGGCCTTTTAAATGAATTGCAAAAGCTCGTTATTCATTAAAAAGATCCCCCTTAAAGTTCCAATGTCTTTGGCGCGACTTTCACCAAGATGTTCATTCAACATTAGGCCTGTTGTTTTTGTGAGAAATACATGGTTATGCTTTAGATTCAACCTCATTTTGCAACATCTAACCTGAAAAGATTACTGGTGACTTCAGTGTTTAAAGTGCATAGTCGAATTGTTTAGTTTTTCGAATTAATTGTTTGTTTTCACATGTTTTGCTTTCAAAAATTAAAATACATGCAAACTTTCTTGTCACAATATATCCAAAATATATTTAACATTTTTTTTCTCTTGTATTTAATACAAAGATGAAGGTGCCTACTCAGGGGAAGCATGCTCTTTAAACATCATAGTGTCTGATTCCTTACTGTGAAAGTGAAAACATAATAAATTCACTCTATCAACTGAAATGTAAAAAACGTCTTTGAATTTCAATCTGCAAATTGATGCTTCTGAATAAAATTGTATCGACTTCACCGTGATTCTAAAGAGCTGCTTAATAGAAGATAGTGAAGCAATTTGCCAATGAATGAGTGAAACCACCCATAAGACACTCTTGCAATTACATCCTTATAGATAATGACCTAACATAACCTATTCGCACTGAAATGTGATTAGTGGCGATATGATTTTCTCATTTTCAAGTTTGTTATTTTTTGCGTGTATTTGCTAGCCGCTCGGGGAAATAAAAACAATGATTTTCAAAATGTTTTGATATTACAACGCGCCAACTACAAAATTAGCATTTCATGTTCAGCGCCGCCCTTATATGTGACTGTAACATTTGAAATTTGTCTATTGATTCGATGGTTTGCTTTTGCAGATTAAACACTGGAATGAAAGAAAAAAGTATGGATTAACTTCCACAATCAAAAATTACCAGAAGCAGAAGATTCCAAATGGCTTGATTATGAATGGGAGGGAAGTTCAGAAAAATCAATTATGAAAACAAAGACAGAAAATTTCTCGAAAACAATAGGACACAACAAATAAATAAATCAAATCAACCTACAGAAAGGAATCTACTCATAGCAAAGAATCAAACACTATGATTTTTTCATAGTATGTATTTCGCCTACTGAGCAGATATCTTGAGCTCTTATTCAAATTGAAAGATCAGCAAATGGTTCACAATGTTTTTAGAAATTTTTTGGCAAGTAAGCTTGCATGAATTTTAATTTTATGAGCAAAACAAATGAATTCAAACCATTTATCGAAATTCCATAAACTCCGGCTATGCAGTTTTCACCCTGAAGCCACCAGAAATACTTTTAGCTACAGCAAGCTTTTGCAAAGTAACATTGAACCACAAGCATTACCGTTCATTTCTCACACAAAAAATGAGTCCCTATTATGGAACGAGCATTTTTGCAAATGAATATCACTTTGAAAGAACATTTTCGTGAATGAGCACACCCTATTTTAAAATTAGCTTTTCTTCAGCAAAGATTTCGGAACTTTGTGTAGGAACGGATTTTCATGAATACTAACTTTTGCGTTTCATTTAAAATGCCTGTACAAATTTGGTTTCAACACTCACCAAAAAAGGCAAGTGCTGCAACTTTACAAGATATAAACTGCCTTTACCTTAGGGTTTTGAATTAAAAGCACTTTTTCTGAGAAAAGATCTTGACAAATGTGCTTGCTAAAGCACGCTCTGATGCTAAACGTTCTCGCTGAAAATTACCACAAAAGTGTTGATATGACCACACTCGATGATAAAATTGATAATATATTCTACCTTACTTTGTAATGACCAAAGGATTACACACTTTCCTAAGAAACGTATCAAGTCAAAATTTTCCTTTTTCAAAACGAATTGCACATCAATCAATTACTCCACAACAAACCTGAAAAACTCCTCCAAGGCTGCAACACCTTCGACAACACTTCACAGCAACCGGCATATCTACCTTCGCCAGGGATGAATCGGTGGTAACAAAACTCTTGGGGTAAAAGGAGGATTTCATCTAACTCGAACTTGGCCGCGGCCAAAGTAAACAGCTTAGCCTGACACAACCTTTCAAGTTGAAACTTGTGTTTAGTTTGAAGCCAAAGTAATAATCAGTGGGATTTTTACAGCGCTTGAGTTCTTAGGCTCACGTGCTGCAGAAGGTGGCAAATGTTTCAACGCATGCCTTTCTCGTCGTAATGAGAACTTTAGTGTCTTAAAAGTACTTGCCCAAACATTTTGGGGAGGCGTTAACTTGTCACAATTTATAGGCCCAGAACAAAATCAAGTTTCTTTAGTCTGTTTTCCGAAATAGAAGTGTTTACAAAATACGTGAACTATTTCAACTTATCGACACGAATATAAATTTTAAGATGAACAACAGTACAAGAATTTCTCTATAGCAGATTATGTTACTATTGCTTCCTTAAATAGCTTTTGTTTGGAATTAGCCTTTTTGTTCTTTTACAATTGCTTCTATTTTCATAAACATAATTAGAAGGAACATTATAATTCTGTAGTGTATCTTGTATCAAGCTAATGCATTTGGTGCCATGCGTTTGAGGCAAACGAATAGCTAGAGTATCTCAACGTAATGTGAACTACTGGAATCAAAAAGCACTACAAATTTAAATAGATATGAAAATGATGTGTTTGAACGTATTTAAGCAAATGAAATTTTGTTGGGCTGAAGATACGTTCATGAATGTGAAGTCGAATTCTAATAATAAACTTTTTGCTGTCTGATAGAAAGAGCTTCATCCACGAACGCGTAACGATGGACTACACGTAGTTTAGTAATATTGAAAAATTTATCATAACTATGTCGATCAACATGACGCCGTTCTTGCCTGAATCCACCTAGAACAGTGTTTTCATTTGAATGTGTTGAAGTATCAACGGTCGTGACGTCATCAACATCACAGGGTCGCTTGTTGTTTGTTGGGTCGTGGACTGTCCTTCTGGTTCAGGTGACAACGAAGCCGGATCAGTCAAACTTCTTGTCGCAGACTGTCCCTCTAATTCAGGTGGCCATGTAGTCTGGTCAGTGACGCTTTCATTTTCTTCGCCGACCGCAGTGTCCATGGGCGCAGAGCGCTCCCCTATACGGGCCAAATGTTTAGTGGCCACCGTTGATTGGCGTGCATCTGTAAAGCAAATGTAGGCTTAACGGGGATTAGCTTCTACTAAATCCACCTCCTCAACTAAAGGATCCGTTTTGGAATGTCGGACATGTCTTTTCAGTAATACCTGTCCAGGTGTGATCCACCACGAAGGAAGTGAATTTCCGGTGGTGGAGCGTCGTACCCTGCCAAACAATCGCTCATGAGGTGTGCAGTTCGTTGCTATGCAACGCAGTGAACGCACCGAGTGCAAAACATCCGGAAGAACCTCCTCCAGTAAACCAAGGGAAGGCCTTTCGACCTTAGACAAAAAGATGCCTTTCCAAATAACGCCGTTGTAACTTTCAACCTATCTGTTCCCAGCAGGATTGTACGGAGTCGTTCGACTTGTACTCCTTTTGAAGTGAAGAAACTCTCGAAGTTCGCGACGCGAAAAAAGCTCTCCTGTCGGAATTGGTGAAATCCGGCAGACCGCAGACAGTCAATACCGATGTTAATGTCTTAAAATTACGGTCTCAGTTGACACGTCACGACACGGAAATACGAATGGGAACCTAGAGTATTCATCAACAACGTTCAGAAAGTATCTATTTTGGTTGTTGCTAAGAAGAGGACCTTCACAATCAATATTGAGCCTTTCAAACGGCTGAGTGACTTTGACAAGATTTCCCGGTTCAGGCCGATAAAATTGCGGTTTGCACTCGCAGCAAATTTGACAGTGGGATACAACGCGTTTGATGTCTGCAATAGAATAAGGAAGATTACGACTGCGAATAAAATGCGCTAAATCGGGTAACACCTGGATGGCATAACGCATCGTGTAACTGTCGAAGAGATTCGTCATTCGGTAAAGCACATGAAATACGAAGAAGAGCTTTGGGCCGAATATTGTCGCAACCCGATTTATACACAATATCAAAACTCAATTCGCCAGCGCACTATTTTATCATTTTTAATCTTCGCCTTCAAATCTTCAACAACACACGTGTGGCGCATTGGGCGGATCACCAATGGAATGCGGAGTGGGCGGTCAATCCCACAAGACTTCCCATTTTCATTCCAGACACCGGCACCCACCCCCACGGAGCGACCCTCCCAAGAAGAGCTTGGGTCCGATTTAACCGCCTCCGCACCGGCGTCGAGGGTTTCCGCTCATGTTTGTACAAATGGGGTATGGCGTCCTCTGTGGCCTGTGAGTGTGGCGCAGAAGAACAAACTGTCAACCATGTTGTCCTTCAATGTCCAATCTATCGAGCTACTCATGGACTGCATGGCCTGACGGTTCTGGACGATGAGACAATCGAATGGCTGCACAACACCTGCCCCGAGATCCAGTGCGGACAAGCAGTGGTTAGAACAACTGGCTCAAAAGAAGAAGAATCTTCCCCTTGTGCTTTTAATCGAACATAAATGTCACTAACTTTTGATCAGTTCGCAATATAAAATGCTTGTCTGTTAAATAATGCTTCCAGTGACGTGTAGCCTCAATCGCTTAGGCTTCTTTGTCAACAGATGGGTGCTTTAACTCAGATCCCTGAAGCATTCTTGAGAAAAACCCAACAGGACGTCCATTCTGATTTAAGGTAGCTGCAATCGCTACTTTAGAAGCGTCAGTTTCCACTTCAAATGGCTCACTTTCATCCACATCCACAACCGCTGCATCTTCTATAGCTTGTGTAAGATCTTGAAATGCACGAACAGCGGCTTCATTTAAAGGAAAGCCTTCATTAACCGTCAAGGGACGAAGTCGATCCGAGAATTTCGGAATCCATTTGGAGTAATAAGAAAAGAAACCAAGGAAACAGATTAAACGATCGAGTATTTTCAGGAACAGGCATTTTACGTAATGGTCGGAGGCGTTCTGGATCCGCTCTTATCTCAACTTTCTCAATCTAGTAGCCCAGAATCGGAAGCTTTCGTGTGGTCAAAATGCTTTTGGACTCGTTTAAAACCAGATTTCTACGCTGGGCTGCTTCGAAAAATCGCTTCAAGTTTTCATCGTGGTCTTCCTTTGAATGCCACAAATCGTGATGTTATAAGGAAATACACCATCAGCTTCTCTTCCTGAACAAACTGAGTCATTATTCGCTGAAAACATGCAATGCCATTAGCGACACCAAATGGCAAGCGGGTAAATTGGTATAATCCCGCACTTGCCTCAAATGCAGTGTAAGGTTTATCCTCTTCTGGCAAAGATATTTGGTGGTAAGCGCTTTTCAAGTCGACTGTGCTGAAAACGCAGAATTGAGGTATTTGGTTGACTAATCCGTTGATATTTGGTAGCGTGAATATATCTAATAAAGTAAATCTATTAATAGTTGGCGAATAATCTATCGCCAAACATCTTTTATAATTTTCACCTTTCACAGCCACCACTTGAGCACGCCACGGTGATTGACTGGATTCTATTATACCTTCTTTCAGTAATGATCTCACCTCTTCGTTGATGGACGCACGATCTTCTTAGGAGTACTTTCGAGATCACGCAGCCACAGGATGACAGTCGACAATGAGGTTCTTAAAAGGTGTGGGTGACTTCGTCCGAAGTGTAGTAAATCCACAAACAGTCAAAGTTGTTTTGTTACCAGCCGAACACCGGTGTATTCTTGAACTTGATACATAATATTCACACACGTGTGACCCTTAAAAAGGGTTAATTTCAGTCGAAAATGCAGAAGCGGCCATATAATTTGAGCATGGCCGAACTTTTAAGTTTCAACCAGTCAACCAAACGAGGATGAATTAAACTTTCCGAACTGCAGCTATCGAACAAAACGCGTACCTCACGCCCGCAAATACGTACATCAACAGAAGCTTTCGAAAGTGATGAAGGCCCGTTATCTATCACTGAGGCATTCAACAGTTTGCTTGATCACCGCAAACGTAGAGTGAGGTGCTCTCTGTGCGTCTTGTGTTTCAAGCGATTCCGACACTTCGACAGCGGAGGATGTAATGCTTTCTACACATTTTGGCAAAATGCCCCTTTTTCTGGCACTTGTGGCATTCAAATCCTTGCGCAAGACAACGTGACCGTGGGTGCCTCTTATTGCCACAAAAGAAACATTTTTCAGTTGAAGTAGCGGAGTAATTGAACAGATCTTCCTCACGTCTGGACTGCAAAGCTTTAAAGGCAGATGACTGAGACACAGGTCTGTAAGATTCAGCGTTTTGCGTTGCAGCTTCCAGAGTACACGCTTGATTAAACATTTCGTCTAACCCAAGCGTCACATTTTCTAATAACCGCTGTCATATCCAACTCGAACCTCTAATGAAAGAGTCTCTAACGTATTCGTTCTGCTGTTGCACAGCCGTTACCTGTGGAAAGTTGCAGTCTTTACTCAAGGCTCTGAGAACTTGCATATACTCCCTGACGGTCTCCGACGGGTGTTGATTTCTGGTGGCAAGGGCAGGTGGGCATAGACTTCGTTCTTAGGTTTAACAAAGAGTTTCCCCAAAATCTCGATTGCCAAATCGTACTCAATCACGTCATCGATATACCGGTATATCTTAGGAGTCACAAAATTCGTTAATACCACATATTTGTCGAGTCCCTCACATGGCAAGGTTGCTAGAAAGTTCTCAAAAATTTTGTCTCCAGTGTTGCCAGTCCGCAGGGTGACACAAAAAAACGGTCATCACCAGAAATCGAATAACTTCAAAAAGTTTATTTAGATTGACACAAAACTTCAGCTACATTAGGTCAAGCCTGTGAAGCAGACATCTCCAAAGTTTCAAGTCTGCACTACAAAAACTCTTTGTTTCCCTGGCGCTCAAAAAATGTGCTCCAAATGAGCTCCACGGCGCTGCAGGCACATTTGGATCCGGCGGGCAAAGTTCTCGATGACCCTCCCGCATTCCTCCCGTGGGATCGCTCTTATTACTGCTGTGATTGCTGCCTTCAGGTCAGGGATAGTCTGGGTGTTGTTGCCATACACCCTGTCCTTAAGGTATCCCCGCAGATGAAAATCTGGGGGGTTCCAGTCCGTTGAATGCGGCGAGCACTGCGGGTCACACTTGCAGCTGAAAAGGGGTCGGTCAGGGAAACTCTGCTGCAGCCATGCCAATGATTCGTTTGAGGAGTGGGGGGTGGTACCATCCTGCTGGAACCACTGGAGGACTCTGACGACCCCTCTCCGTCGACCAAGTGCTGTCCAGAACTTGCCAAGCACCTGGACATATCGCTCGGTGTTGATTGTCACAGACCGCTCGCTG
>JGI24159J19872_10012498_pt1 | contig 11065 bp, 8 predicted proteins | sample Ectturendosymbi4_FD_19872 | JGI IMG/M metagenome (IMG submission 19872)
CCAACGTTACAGCAAAGCCAGTTACATTTCTGCACGGAACGAATTATGGCTGTACTGTTGTCTCTCACATGTGCAGCTGTAATACTCTCACTGTTACAAGAAAATAACCTTTCTATTAGTACACCACACAGGGTAAAATGTCGGACAGAAGCAGTTAAACATCTTTCACGGTCTCTAGAAACTTAATGCTAAAAAATGTTTTACCGAAGCTAAAATTTATAAGCTACCAGAATCAGTGATACCACACAAAGCTCTGTTTCAACATCAACTTGACTATGCGTGGCCTTCCATCTAACATGAAAAGCTCTTCACACGAAACGTGACAAACATCACTTTTATTTTTGAAGCCTCTCCAAATGCAAAACCTAAAGAGAAAAAAGTGGGGGGGACATGGCATATTGTGTCCCCCCCGGCTGAAAAAGTGGGGGGATACGTCCCCCGTATCCCCCACCAAATTGCGCCCATGTTCAGATCTACACAACTACTATTTACAAATCTCCATTTTCTCCAATTATACAATGCTTGTCTATGATGATGATGGCCAAAAGGAGTATTTGCTGATGTTTTGTTTCAGTGTTCGTTCCTCTTCAGTACCGACACTACATGCACCAACTAATTCCTACCCTGTGATGTGTTATGTGTAAATATATCTGCTCCTTTGTGTCTGAGACAAACACGTAAACAAAAAAATAGTTGTTTATATGACACTTTCGAACAGACGGAATGGCATTTAGCTTGCAAAAGTTAACATGTCTAAAAATAAGTGTTATACAAGATGCCTCTCTCAAGTATTTGCTGTAGGAATGCGTAAGGTAAATTGTAAAAACACGATGCATACTTCTACGCAACTCATCAATGTGTATTCAGAGTTTTTTTGCATACCTGGAGCTGGAGGCACCAGGATATATTCATAAAAACACGTTTTCACAGCACTTTGGGGCAGGTATTACCTTCTGCTGTTTGTCAACATTCCTTCAACCAGCTGCTTGGTAAAATCTCCTTCAGATTCTTTGGGTGGTTTGAGAAGTTTGTCCTTGTAGCAGTAACCTTCTATGTCCCAAATCTAAAACAATGGTGTGTTTTATAGTGGGATGACAAACCGTCCTGCGAAAGCTTTTCTTTCTCACTTTACCCGGTAAAAAACAGAAAATCAATCAAACACATCACAAAATTGAAAAAGAGAACAGTGTAGGAAAGCGCATAGATAATGAGTGACTTCCTATTTGATGAAGTTGAAGTCAAAGGCACAGTATCTGTTCTCCTTTTTTTATTACAAACTATTGTAAGCGTCGAAAAATATCTGAAAACACGGTCAAATGCACAGATAAAGAGGTAATTTTGTGGAGTTTTATCCATTTCAACAGATACTATTAGTTCAAACTTTTNCAGCAGGTCTTTGCCTGAGTTTTTTATGTTATAGGTAAGCAGCAGTTTTAAATACTGAAGAACCTTCAGCGTATCCTGTAGGAGGCAGAAAGGCTGGGAAGCAATTGCTCACCATATTCAAAAAGTTTGGGAAATTTAGCAATAATTGAAATAATCGGACGAAATCTCTGGAGAATCTTTTAATTGTTAAGTAAGTTGAAATTACGTATTTTTCAATTTCCAGTAAACAATCACTGACCAGAGGAGATTAATTTATGATTGTTTGCAGCTTTTGACTAGTAAGTGAAAAGTAGTTCATCAGTGGTTTGCCGGATCAAAAAAATTGGGCTAAAATTGGCAAAGTTTAGCCAGTTTTTCCATTTCAAACAAGTTTGTTACTGTACGGTTTTAAGTTTTGGCTTGTGGTTGAAGCAAGTACTTAAATGGCAGATGCGACAAAAATAAATTTTAAAAAGGTTACTCAAAACATAAGCACAAGTATTTCAATACCAGTTTTCTGGTTTTGACTCATTGCGTAGCCCACTTACAGGATTCAGAGCAAGCATAAGATTGAACTTACCTTAACATAACCGGTTGAATCACCAGTGATTAAAATTTTGTTTTCTTCGTCAGTATCCATTGCCAGCACAGATTCACCATCCTTGTGTGCTGCAACAAACTGGCCAAGAAGGCCTCCTTGGGGGTGAACAGACCACGCATGAACCCATCCTAGCGCCCCTGAGGCCAAGAGAGACGCTGTTTGTGGCTCGTGTGGTCGAGTTTGTAGAAAAAGAAGCTGAAAGGCAGGAAAACAGGTGAAATGGAACCAGAATGCATTGCAGTGGAAAGCGACCTGCTTGTCATTGGACCTAAACCTGGAAGCGTTACTTCATTAGTACCAAAAAGAACGAATTGCTAAACCTGCTAATGAGTAAGGCAAGTCAGTTAAAAAATCAGAGTCCAAATGAAAATTTCACATAGGCATGTATGCAAGCATTCAAGAGCTCGATGCGACAAAATCGCTTTTCACATTAATACGGAAAGGTGCATATTGTCTTGAACTCTTTTAGGTTGATTCTGTTTCTTTGCAAAGCGAACCAATTGTTGTTCACAGATTCCAAAAAAACTGTAGAAAAACAATCTGTAGATTAAAGCGTGACAAAAAGTGAACACAGTTCGGAATTGGTGGGTTTGAATAAAGCCGCAAACGAAACAGCCGCGGCAAAAACGTATAAATACTTTTTCCTTGCAAGATTCCTCAAATTGCTTCTTCGGCCAATAAAAACATGCGCTTCTGTTTGAACTTGCACATATTTTCAACTTTATCATCCCAAATAAACTTACTTCGAATAAAAAAAAAGTATTTCAGAAATACTACAGTGAGGACTGAAGACCCAAGCAAAAAATAACACCCCCACAACGGTAGCCCTTTGGCATCACGGGATAGCTTTTAACGAGACACGAAACAAAAATAGAATAACCATGTCATGCAGATGGTTACTTTTTCAATGGCAACATCAGCTTCCCAATAGTCTTTAAGGTTCTCGCCCATGATCACATTTAACTGGTGCTTCGTGTGGTCTGGGTTGGAAAAACCTTGGTTCGTCATTCCGCAGGAAGGTTCGGGAACACTGAGAGTAACTGGGTGTTTTTCTGCGACGGAACTGCGAACAAAAGGCGTGGAGAAACGATCAGATGAACAGAGCAGTGATGTGTCCGAGTCATTTTTGTCGAGTCAGAGTCACAAGCCCTTCGAGTCAGAGTCTTCTAAAATTTTGTCGAGTCGAGTCAAAGTCATGACTCGGTCGAGTCGAGTCGGAGTCGAGTCACAAGAACTATCGAGTTGCTTCGAGTCATTGGTTTGCAAGCTCAAGTCAATGTCGAGTCACACGAAATTTCACGTTTTTCTACGACATTTTTTGGTATGAAATGGCGCCCAACATGCCATAAAACGGAGCTCGATAAGTAAAAAAATGGTGCCCAACATGCTATGAATTGGCGCCCGATTAGTTAGAAAATGGTGCACAATGTTGTTTTAACAAGTTTGATTGCAGGTTATTTATATCTAAGTTTTCTCAGTTTGCATTTTACTTGTCTCTTTCACTCTCAGTGGTTTCAAAAAGTCTAGCCCAAACTTGCTGCAATTATTGCAGCTTCTCATTTAGCGTTGTGTTCAATGTGTGATTTACCACGAACGCGATCTGCGTGAAGAACAACACTCATGTTGCGCGAAAAAGCAAAAATAAAATGAGCACGACGTGGGATCTTTATTGTTGCTTGCTGCCACAGTGTGAAGCTTTGCGCGCTTACTGCTCGGCCTTTCCAATCACAACAAAGTGGTGCTTTGACCAGGATGTGGTGGTGCCAAGTACAATCTTCACAAAAAGAATGTGCAATAGGTTCTATTCATTGCGAAAACGAGGGGATGTTGTTGCAACTTCTCGGTCGGCGTTGCATTGAAAGTGTTATTTTCACATGCCCACTGCCTAATAGCCTACATGAAAATGACAAGAGATGAACATGTACTTGGATTTAAATCTTGTGACATTTCAGTATAGTGATGGATTTGGATGTCATCATTTTTGCTTAAACAGATTTGGATTGGAATTGATTATTTTCTTGAACTTTATCGCAACTTTCGATTCAGTTTTGGGACTTCAGATTACTGTAGGACTGCAGGTTAACAGTGGATTGCAGCCACCGACATGCTGGGAGCAATTTTTTGCAGACACAATGCTGCGTCACCCTGAGCCAACCAAAGAAAGAGTCGAACCGACAACCCTCAGCATAATAGCAATTGAGATTAGACATTAGACCAGGTTCGCTCTTCTATTGCTGCTACGAATTCTACGTTATATGTGGCGTTTTGGTTTGGATTTGAATCTGAAAAATTTAAATCACTTTACTGGTATCTGGAAAATACTCAAGGTCACAGTATGAGGCCCACTGCCATGCTCACGACATGCAAATACTACATTAAGCTACGATAAGGTGTCAATATAGTGTGCCCTGCTGACCCCTCAGTGAAAGCAAAGTCTCAGGTCTCCCTCTATGCAAGTTGGGGAAACTTGATCCTTAAAATGCAGCATACCACGACTAGACAGGCAAAACAGAAATTTTCCCTCAAACTTGATCATCACTGAAGCAAACAATGATCATTTCTTTGTGTGCAAAACGAACTGGGTTTGTCCATCAGGCACTCAGAGATTTTGTAAAAATGATTCTGACTCGAGTCTCGAGTCATTGACTGTGACTGTAGTCGAGTCATTTTGTGAAAAACGTGACTCGAGTCGAGTCACAATTTTTCTCAACGTGACTCGAGTCGAGTCCGAGTCGCCAAAAATCGTGACTTGAGTCGAGTTATTGACTCGAGTCACGCTATCGCTGGAATAGAGCAGGAAAAAGTTGAATCCTCTTTCCAAAAAGCTTTAGATTATTTTAAAGCAACCAACATTTTGCTTAAGCTTTCACTGTTTACATCATTTCAGTCGATCGAACGTATGCCTGTGGAACACGGAGAAATACAACGTTTCAAGCTTTTTTTCCTTTTTTTGGAAGCAAGGTCGCTCCCTAAATGTAACTTGTGGAAACAAACGACACATTTTAGCAACCATATTTCCCGATTCTTGCTAATTTTGCATGCACGTTTTTATCCATGGCTATGTGGATTCATGCCTTAATATTATTTTATTAATTATCAATAAATTTTGTCACACAAAGGAAAGACAAGTTTTTTCAGATACATATTAAAACACCACAAATGTACACTTACGTTTTCTCTGTTTTTTCGAACGTAATTTTCCTTTTTGAACGTTTTCGACCGTGGCCAGAATCTAAAAAATACTTGCTTTTGAAATATTCGAGCAGTCAACAGACCAATGCACGGGCTGTTTGGTATGAAGAAATGCTATATAATGTAATTCATGTGAAGGTGTTGTCATTCCAACAAATGAGGGATTTTTAGTGAAAACTGTTGGCTTTTACGGCCAACATCAATGCAAGTGGAGTTACTCTATTTCAAAAGGGTTGGTGAGTGATTAAATTTTCTAACATTGCATTACACCGCAGGCTAGTAAGCAAAAGCTTTGTAAATATCTAATAAACCTAAGCACGTGGTGCCAACCAAAATTTTGACAATTTAAAACCTAAGTTATTGCAACTCACAAGAGGCATTATTTTCAAAACAGATTCTGTAAAATATACACTAGCAAAGCTTAATGAAAGTTGTGAAAACACCCTAAAGCACCTTCCAACATTGGATAAACCGAAAAGATAAAGGAAAAACTTGCGTTAAACAAGGCCTTTGATGTTCACAGACTAATGCAGTTATTCCGAAACTGGAGCCCTTGAATCAAAGCCTCTCTTACATGACAACACTCACCAGTCACCAACAGGGCCGTAACCAGAGGGGGGCGCAGGGGGTAGAAGCCCCCTAAAATATTTTTTCGCCCCCCCCCTAGAAAAATGTGTTGGACATAGTTCAAATCTATTGAACATAATTTAAAAAACTGGACCCCTCTTAGAAAACTCTTCGCCCCAACTGGTGTTTCACGCTGGCTACGGGCCTGGTCACCAACAACGTTTTCGCATCAGTTAAACAGGGGTCTAAAAGTCAAATTGCTCCGAGGGCCAAATGAGGACTAATAAAGCAACCCGAGGCCGCATTGTGACCCTGACGTAACAATGACGGCACTTGAACCTTAATAAAACAACTTTTGCAACTGATTTCCTTCGAAAGGTATCGTGTGTTATGGGAAAATCAGTTCTAGCCGTCTCAACGTTCGTTTGAAAGGAACTTGTTCACTTGTTTGCCGAGAACTTTCAAACACCGGTGAATAAACTAAAGAATGTAAATGTTAATTAGTTGAAAATTCCCAAAAAGCATAGCTGATGATCCTAGTTCATTTTGCACCTTGTCTGTGACGTTCGCTTGTTTCTTTCCTTTGTTGAGTATTTCATTAATTTTCTCGATTTATTATCTTTTTCGCGCCATCTGATTTTTGAAAGAAATCATCTTAGCATTTTCAACTATGTGGTGCAAGTTGTTTCTGTGTTGTTTTTTGTAATTGTTCCATTTATTGCTATCGGGATTATCTACGCTTTGAGTTTTAGATATGGGTTTGTTTTTTGTTTTTGTTGATCTTAATGTGCCTTACAGAAATCCATGGCTTGCGGTGCATTCGTTGTTGCTTCCTTAACATTAGTTTCGAGGGTGCAAGTTTGTTTCGAATTGTTTCAACTAAAAGTGCAAATTTAGAAAAGCTGTGTTAACATCTTGCATTTGCAATGTTTCCATATTCCTTTGAAGTTCATCTAGAAAAGCTTCATTCTCAAATAATCTAGTATCTCTAACATATAGCTTTGTACTTTTATGATATCACTTTTCGATGAAAGTATGATGCAGAATATTAATCTGATAATGATCACTGATAATCCTTACGCAACTTCCTGAATGTATGCTATTTCTAGACTCATTAGTGTATATATGATCTAATAAGGTTGAGCTATGATTGGTAACTCTTGTTGATTATTTATCAGACAGTGGATACCATAGCAGTTAGTGAAGTCATTAAGATCAGCCACTAAACTGAATTTCTCTTCAGCAAATCTACATTGAGATCACCAAGAATATAATATGGGCAGTTACAGGAGGGCAATTTGCGTAAAGTATTTAAAATTTATCTTGGAAAACTAGGGAATTACTGTTTGGGTGTCTCTACACCACCCTTGCCATAATGTTATCCTTATTATTGCTGATTTCAACCTATGTTGTTTCAAACTCATCCGTGGAATTTGTCATGTCATCTCTAGTTTGCAGTAAGGGAGATTTTGTATATAGATCAACTCTACCAGCAAGTGTATGTGAGTCACACTGTTAGAAAACATAACCTTCAAGATTATAGTTAAACATACGATAATTTGTATGATTAAGACGTGTTTCTGTTATGGCAATTATGTCTGGGGTTGATCTTAATTCTGATAGATATCGCTGCAAGATTGGTAGGTTTTTCTGTAAGCTTCTCACATTGCATTGTAAAATAAACAAATCCCTTTCCCTCTTATTTTCTGTGAATTTAATTAAGCTTCTTTGATCATAATATTCACAGCAGATGTCAGGTTCAGTTTGGGGTATCTATCTTTTTGTCAAAAGTTAGAGCTAAGGTATTGTTTTTATCATTATATGCATGGTTAAATAGGTTTTGTAATTCTTCATTTGTGAAGTCACTAAAAAGAATCTCAACTGTTAAACAATGGTGACAGTAGTATGGTTCAGGGCTAGACACCAGTGACTTAAATATGGACAGACACATATCAATACATTTAAAATGCATCCATCTCTCGCACAAGTCACAAGCTGTGGCTTTTTGGTTATTCCTGCATGGTTTTGCACAAATCACGCAAGGAAATTTAACAGGCATTGTGAATTGACTAAAACCGTAACTTACGCACTAGAGAATAATGAAATTTCACGGTTGACATTACTGTTGACTTTAGTCAGCACGCAAATCTGCTACAAATTTTACTCCCAACTCTTTCCAGTTTATATAAATGTTTAGTTGGAACATATCATAGGTTCTTTTTATATTGTACCGTGTACTGTATTTTTGTATGTTACTTTTATGGCTCAATTGCAAACATATGCACCTTGTATATTGGGATGATTTTGCAAATAGGTGTAAAGGTTGCATCTGGCACTTGTTAAATCTTCAGACTGCAATTTTGGTGCCTTTCAGCTTTGCATTTTCTCTATAAATTGTTGTTTTTAGCATATGAAACAAAACGAGCAATTATTCCTTTAGGTTTGTCTGCTTTGGATTTTTTAACCAATCTGTGGACTCGCTGTATACCTTTTTCTTGCAGAGTAATATTCCGTTGCCCAGATAGTTTTATGAGCTGTTTTTTCCGCCATCGGCGACTGTGTAATCCTCTGGAATTCCAAAGATTCTAATATTTTTTCTTCTGCTGTATTGGTCCAAATCATCGGTTCGAAAGTATTCAGTAAGTATAAGGCTTTTAAGTTTTTGGTTTCCTTGTTTTAACTTCACATTTTCGTTTTGAACTTTTTCTAATTTAGATTCAAGTCCCACCAACTTGTCTCAAATGCTTCTTAGAGTTAATTCTACTTCAAGCAAAACTGAATGCACAGCTTCCAATTTGATTCCTTTTGAGTTTGTTTTAGCCATTTTTGCTCCTATACAGTTTTACTGTACAATAAAATACAAACAGCTGATTGAAACCACACTTTATTCAAATCTAAAGTACGCCTTTGATGAGTTACAGTAGAACAATTTCTTTCTTATTACAGAATGAATTCACCTTGAGCCGTTGTAATGGAGTTTGAACGCTTCGAAATGCGGGGTAACTTTAGCGCTGACTTTCTAGAGGTCCTCGAGTTCGATGCTCTTTCTCCAGTCACAGTGTCGCTGCTTCGCGATCGACGACTTCCGTCTTTGGAGAGCATGGATGACGTATCGGAGCTCCGAGCAGCCTCACTGGAGGGCGACACCTGTCAATTAACCGTAAATCTGACGATCTGAGCAGAGTTGCTGGTTCACATTTAGATATGCATTTCAAAAATTACTTGCGGAAGTATTTACGGAAACGATCTACAACTTCTCCAAGGCACGAAAGGAAAGGGTAGGATTATGTAATATAGCTGTTTTGAACTCTGTGTTTGACCAAGAAGCAAGTTTTTTTGCTGATAGTAACATATGAAAACTTAAACAAGCAATTTTCCTAATTTAAAACTCAAGATGTTTGAGTTTTATAAGCCATTGTCAAGACCATAGATTTCTATGATTCATTATCACGATAAAATCTAACTATTTCAATAACCGAGTACAATGTCACAAAACTATTCTTAGCTATCGTATTGGAGGTCGTGTCCTAACAAATTGGCAAAAACACTATTTGCACATTTGAGGAAGAGCTTGCTCGATATTTCAGGTAGCTGAAAGATCTGAATTACAAAACCTCAAGGCTAAAGTCAATTTGGAAATTTTTGAAGCAGGAAAAGCTGTATGTGTTTTTCAAAAGTAAGACCTTCCGTTGACTTTTCAAAGACATCAGATAAATCGTCTCCTTACAATGACTTCCTGTGCCAGAGTGTACATTGTTCACCACAGGAGATTAAATACACATTGTACGTCACGTACTGATGTTACCTTTACCATTGGAAAGGCTTGGGGCTCCTGGGTTTTTCGTCGTGATTGGAGATACTTTTCGTAGTTTATTGGGGAATGACTTTCCATCCGGTTGAGTCGACATATCATGTGACCTACGTCATATAAGATGTAAATACATATTGTAAAAGGATGAAGGCATTTATCATTGCAGCTTAACGAGAGTTGATGCTTGTAAACTAATTGCTGAAACGTAAACTTATTGCAATCTTCTGAATTTTAAGCTATCCCATCAAAATATTTGAAGCGATTGTGTTCTACTCTGAAGCTGTAGATCGTAGAACTTGAAACAAGTCTTTGAAACCCAGGTCTCAACGAACTTGAACCATAGTTTATGAAAGTAGATACTGTCTCGGTACACGGAACTGCTGCAGATGTAACGGTGAAACCTTTGGTTAATGTGATGGAGCTTTGCTTCTAATTTCCAATTTAATTTATACTTTATCTTAACCTCTAAAATGTATAACATATTACTCGAAACAACCGAAATGAAAAGCAAATCTTCTTCTGCATCGGTCTTATCCTTTCCAATACTGAAAGACTCATACTTAAACCCAAATCGTAGGCATAACACAGCCGATAACTGTTCCCATGCCATAAACGTTTTGTGCTGGAAAAGCGTCACAAACAATTTCACATTGATTCACAATCGACTGTCTTTTAGGCGGAAAACTTTTGCCTTGATAATAGTTCATGGGATTATTACGCACAGAAAACAACATAAACAAGAGTAACCTCCATTTGCTTTCTCACTACTACTTGAACGAAAGCAGAGGTTGTTTACTTAGTAGGTGAAAAATGTAGTCTGGTAATACCTCAGTGGCTGAATTATCGTTATTTGTCAAAAAAGGGTTCCTTTCGATAGATATTATTTTCTTGCCAAAAGTCAATTGTCCTCAAATTGTAATCGTGTCATTCCGCATATGACACTGGGCGCCATGACCTTATTTCTTTTTTCATGAAAATTCAGTGACATCAGGTTGATTCGAAATATTTAACCCACTGGTACATGCACGGTCTCCCCTGACACGCACCCTTGTGACAATAACTTTACATATGTTTTCAGTGTTTGCTCAAACACGCTTCTGAGACTGCAAAGATTCAGCCACGACACTGATTTAACCAAGCGACAACAGTGGCGATAGAAGAGTCACCTTTTCAACGGTATTATAGTGGATTTAACTTTTCGCATTACGACTTGCCGTTTCCCACTCACTCGCTATTGTATCCCGTTCGTGAGATCTGGTTTGTATCAACTTGTCATTCGCGTCAAGGGATTTCGTGTATCCGCGCATGACCTCGATTCGCATTGCATTCGGTTTTGTCCATCGGCGTGGACATCACGCTTTCAGTAAGTCGAGTGTGTATCGCTAGCGCACGGACCACGTTGGCTGTTTCTGCTGTCGCGCCGTCGTGAAGCTATTTCTGCTGCTGCTAATCAAAAGCCTTTGTAAATAAAGATTTGTGCACCAGGAAATCTGTGAAACGAACTATCAAAGTGGTGAGAGCCAAACGCC
>JGI24159J19872_10012501_pt1 | contig 11063 bp, 10 predicted proteins | sample Ectturendosymbi4_FD_19872 | JGI IMG/M metagenome (IMG submission 19872)
TTTCAGGTCTCAAAGCCGTTATTGTTGAGCGCCTTTTTGAAGACGGTTGACAAAAAAAGTTGCAATTGAAGTCTTCTGTTTTTAGCTACCTAGATCGCAAGCGCTTGAATATGATAAGTTAACTCAAGCATTCAAACGCATTGTGTTGCAATTTTGTTTTATTTGAAAAAGTTAAACTGCGGCGCTTGACGTTGCTTGACGAGAAAGATCAATGAAAAATTCATCACCCCAAGTAAAAATCTATAAGCTTCTTTTAAGTTTTCAGAAATTTTGCGAGTTGGAGACCGTTCGTTTCACAAGTTTTTACAAGCTTGTTCTCGAAGAAAAGCAACGATTTAGCAATTAAAGTTTAAATCTTGAAGTCAGAGTAATTCGTTCTTTTTCAGATTCTGAAAATTATTTTTCATAGAGTAGGAGCAATTTCTGTGGACTCTAAAAAATTTGCACCGCCCGACTAAGACTGAAAATAAAGGTTAAGGAAGCTTCCGCAAATTGCAACCAAATTTCCCAACCTAAAGAAAACATTAAATTCTTCAGAAATACTCGTCATGCAGAAAATCGAACAACTGACGCCTGTCATGAAATTGATCATCAGGTTTCTCGGTGAAGAAAACATTTCGGAAGTCATGCAAAACCTTGTGAAAAACAACGCAAAAAACAACAATTTGGACTTTGATACAAATGCATGCTTCCATCGTCAGCAAAAATTCATTGAAACAATTCCACAGTGTTTTAATTAGCGGCATCAGCAAACCTAAATTATAATGAACCCTGCTTGTTTTGTGAGATGTCCATGGTTTGTAAATGCTTTGCACCGACATTTTAAGCGCAATACTACCATGCGACAAGCCTTTCCGGTTTAAACAGGTATGATTAGCAAGCCTGCCAGCTGCTGAGCGTTTATCAGTGTTCGCCTTAGGCTTAGTCTGAAGTGTTGTGGAGGGTGGACATTAAAACAGGTACAGTAGAACGCGCGAGACAACAGCCTTGATCAAGCGACATGGTACACGTCGATGACACTGTACCGCAGCTCAGCTCGGTGCAAGGTATTGGGGCATGATAAGTTTCCTCCGTCGCAGTTTGGAAGTAATGTATTTCAATGAATCTTCTATTAGTATGACCTTGGCAGCCGTGAGCGTGGGTTTGGAGACTTAGTCGCCCCGTTGTCTAACACGAAATGTACGCCTTCGGTTCAGGAGCAGGTGGGGCTATCAGTATGTTGATGCGAACGGTGAGTCACTGATTGCTAAAATATTTTCAGCAACGCAAGTGGAGAGAACCTTGCCGATTTTTGGCAATTTGCTGTTTCCTTGTGCGTATCGCAAGAACGCCGTGCTGTGAACAACTTCGCTCTTGCGACAAAATGTCTTTGTGCTTGTAACGCACGTGACAATTAAAACTCTTGTCAGGTCAGTCTATGCATGACAAAAATTGCAGTTTCGAGTTTAGCACATGCACATGCTATTATGGAAAAGGTGAACAAAATTTTTCGCTTGAAAGGTCTTATGGTTATTTGATATTGAGCTATAGTACTTTATTAAGTACGCGATGCTCGTTTCGTAGATAAACAATTGTTTGTTTGCATTATAGATAACAGTTATTTCTTGTTTGCAGTTATAGATAACATCGGGTGATACAACACGGACACAGGCTGAATAACAGCAAGGCTTATCAGCAAACAATCGTTTTCCAGAGTTCTAAACGGCATTCTGTAGATAGCATTCTTTATTCTGCGTAAATTTCCAACATCAAAATTGCTGTTGATGTAAGTTTTGTGGTGAATCGGGGTAGGTGTTGCTGTGTAAGTTTTAGCAGGTTTCCCTGTTGTGTACAGGATTTTCGTGTAAAGACTGTGTTATGTAAGGAACGTTTCTAACACTAGTGCAAAGGTGCGTTTGTGGCAGGTTATATTCCAGGAGGAAAATTACGAAACACTGACAAGTTTGTCGTTGAGAGCAGGGGCATGACGGGGACTTTGCCCTCCTTGGCCTTAAAAAATTGGGGCGACGCGGGCGATGTGCGTTTATCATAAACAGTATCATAAATAATTTCATTGTCTATCAATATCGACTTGAAACAACTCATTTCTCACAGAGAAAAAAATAAAGCTCTTGGCGTAACTTGCACACCTTCGGGTAACAATCAGAAAGTAACATTTAACTTTAAATACGCAGAAGATAACTGGAAAAAGATGCCGAAAGGTTAAAATTACACGAGAAGCGTGCACCTCACCGAGCCTTAAGTAAGTTACCATTTGCCTCAACTTTTTTAGGCCCCCCTGCAGCTTCTCCGGCAGCCCCGGTTTAGAGTCAAGTAAACAAAAAGCGGGCAAGCGCGAAAACCTTTGAAGTAATACAACAGATCAAAATTGAAAATCCAGGAGGATCACACCTCATTGCAACTCATGCCGATGCCTATGTGCAAGTGCAGGGCCAGCGATAAGGGCAGGTGCGCCATCGTCTCTGGGCCTGGACATCGTTCAGGGGCCGGCAACACAACAATAGTGAAATTACTATTCGTCAATAACGGCGAAGTGCAATAAAAATGTTCAGTGTCGTGAAGAAACTAAACGCAACTGGTAATTAACGCAATTAGACAGAAACGCTCTCAAGCATGAAGGCGAATCTACACTGAGGAGTTGCCAGGCGTAGTCCTTCGTTTGTTCTGTTGCGTCGAGTAATTCTGCGCTCGTGCACGACAACTCCTGGGCGCAAATATTGCCGAATAACAATGGGTAATCAACGACGTTTACTAAGAACGCATGGTCATTGTTGCATGCACATTGCACAAGTACATAGTTTATGCAGCACAGGGGTAATACAATATGCGTAGGCCTATGCTGTGCCCTGCAGAAATATTGCAGCCTATATGGTGGCAAACGGACTATCGTGTTAACATTTTACTGCACAGCTATTTAAGATGGAAGAAATGTACACGTTATTCTGTTCAATTACATTATTTAATCTTGATTCTTAAATGTTCTATGTAACCAATAGTTCAATAATGAACAATTTCACAACTGTTCAAGGGCTTTCAAGGACGCCGGGAAATACTCAAGGACATAACCACTAACCAGTTTTCAAGGGCGGCGGAAGCGGTATGGCCAGTATGGCCAGGGCCAGACCAATGTATGCACAAGCATCTGAAAGTAATTTTTTAACAGAACAGTTGGAAAGCAAGTTACACGCAGTAAGCAAGAAAGAATCGCATAGCATGTTTGACCTTTAGTTGGTGGTAGGTCCTGATTCGTAGACTGTCGATTCTTCAGAAGCATAACTAATGTTGCATCATAGCGCGTTTCTCGCAAATCTAGCTATTCGACGCTAAGGTAACGATTAGCTGGCATTAGCAGTCTGGAACGTTGTTGATTGAATAATCTCAGGAAGTGAGAAACAAGTGAGATAGTGTTGCAACCTCTCCGGTGGTGTTGCGTTGATTGTGTGATTCACCACGTACGGGATGTGCGCGAATAATAACGCCATTATATACGTAAGGCGAGCAAGCAATAGTAAGAGAGATTGCGACGCATGATCTCTATTGTTGCTTGCTGCCACGGTGCGAAGCTTTGCGCATATGCCGCTTGGGATTTCCGATCGCAACAATAATTTTGGAAGCATGAATACACGGCAACCCTCTAAGAACATGAAAACTATTCACAGTTATTTCGCGCATGACCCACCCTTAAAGCAAATCTCTGTTGATTCCCAGGCCGCTAGTTTAGAGCTATCAAACAAACACGACTCTTGAGATAACACATACAGAGCATGAGAGCTAGACGTGCCCCAGAAAATGTGGTTGCACAGAGGCAGATATCACGAATGCATTGAACACGGAAGATAACGGAAGTAAAAGTACTGACAGGACAATTTGTGCTCGTTTCGAACCCCATCCACCCGAAAGGTCGTTTCCGAGGATTATTATTAAGGATCACATTGCAGAAATTTTCAGTATTCGTGGTTTAAAGCGTAGGATTGGTTGGAATGGGATAATAGTAAGGAATCCGCTTTTTGTCATCCATGCAGTATGACCTGCATTCTGAAATGTCCTCACTCGTCGAAAGCAGAACTAGCGTTTTCGTCGTACGGGTTTCAAACGTGGAAAAACGCCACTCAAGCTTTTCGCAAACACGAGTCATCAACAGCATACAGGGACAATGTGCGTGCTTGATGGAATTACATCAAACAAGAGTCAGTTGCAGTGGAGTTGAAGACTCAGGATGAAGCTGAACAGCAGTGTGCTCAAAAGAGGTTGTTCAAAATTATTTCCGCTTTACAATTTCTGGCTATAAGCAAGGGTTACCTTGCTTTAAAATATCTGGCTAATCAAGGTAGCAAAGTGGTTACAAAGAAAAAACAATGGACCTCGCACGACATCCAAAATGAAATTATAGAAATCATGGCTCATTTTGTTTTGAGAAGTATCGTGCACGACGTGAAAGTGAACAAGTAGTTTTCGCTTCTTTTCGACGAGGGCACGGACTCCAGCTTCACAGAGCAAGTGAGTAAATGTTTGAGACACGTAGATATCAAAACCAGGGTGTCGGTGTCGAAAATGTTGGAAAGGTCCGAGTTGGAGTCGGACATTTTACCTCCGACTCCGCCACCCTGATGAAAACTCTGGACGTTCACGAAGATTTGGTCGGTCTTTATGAAACACGAAACACTAAGGCAGAGACAACCACAAAACTCAATAAAGTTTCTGTTTGCCGCTTAGGACTGGACTTAAATGACTGTAGTGGGCAAGAATATAATGGAGCCTCTAACACAGGGGTCACCAACGTGGTGCCCGCGGGCACCAGGTCGCCCGCAAGGACCAAGTAGGTCGCCCGTGGGCCTGTTCTGAAAATAACATTAGCATGATCAATGTCTTCACATTAACGAATATCAATACTAAAATAATTGTAGGTAAACTGAGCAAAATTTTTATTTCAGAAGTGTGTATCAAACTAGTAGCCCTTCGCATTAATCGGTACACAAGAAATAGCTCGCAGGTTCAAAAAAGTTGGTGACCCCTGCTCTAACATGAATCATCCATGCAGAATGGTCGCTTGTTTGGAGTTCAAGTACGAAAAACATCTGAATACCCCAAAGCAATTTTATTCACTGCTTTTTTCATTCTTTGAACTTGGCTGTGCAAGACTGTTCAATGGAAACACTGATGATGACAAACGCACTAAATAATGTTCAGCAGGCTTCCAACCTTATTCAGTTTTCTTCAAAACGAAGAGATTTGTTCGAAAGATTGAGACTCAGTTATGACCTTGCAGGAGCCGCACTGCGTCTTTCGTGTCCTACGAGATGGATTGCCCAAACGAAAGTTTTCGAATCAGTTTTGCACGATTACAAAGCATTTCTGGAAACTTCACTTTTTATTGCTGTTGGTAACGACGGGGTAACGTGCTTGGAAGTTACAACCAAAGCAACTGGAATTCATGCAAAGCTTGAGACGTTTGATTTGATTTTTGCCATAGCGGTTTGCACCAAGTTTTATTCATTAATAGATCATCTGAGTACAACCTTACAGTGTAGGCACATTACTGCAACTGAAGCCAAAAACAGTGCTGAAGTAACATGTAGTGTTCTACATTTTCTTCATTTTGGAAGGAAACCGTGCAACAAGCGCAGGAGTTACAACTAAAGGATCCCGTATTCCGAGAGCGCGTAGACCTCATAAAAAAACTGCAGTATGGCTAAAGGCCATGTACATTCCGTTCGCCGAAAGATTATTATCCTATGACATACTTCGATGTTGCCGACAGCATCAATGGTGAAATGCAAAAGAGATTCAACCAGGAAACTTTTGATCTTTATGCAGAATACTAGGAATTGCCGACATTGGCTGCAAGCAGAGCGTGCGTGGTCGCAGAGAACTTGGAAGTCGTGAAAAAGTACTTAGGTGTCGATGTGGATGCCTCAAGGTTGTCTAATCGGTTAGCTGTTCTGAGTGATGCAATATCAGATGTCATTGTGAAAATGAAAGACGAAGTTTCTAGCGCTCTTGCATTTACTTCGAATTGCAATATTTTTTCTGAAGTTGGGAAACTTCTGCAACTTATGTACGTGCTGCCAGTTACAACTGCTTCTGCAGAGCGTTCTTTTTCATCTCTTCGTCGTTTGAAAATATACTTCCGATCAACCGTGAGTACGCAAAGATTGAATCATCTAATGCCTTCGTCAGTTCATAGATACTGTGCACAGAAAGTTTGAATGTGCGAAAGATAGCTTCAGAATTTGTTTCAAGAAATCAGGAACTTGTTTTTGGAAATGTGTGACGTGTGTCTGATTATGTTTTTTTGTCTTCTGATTGCACGACTCTGCTTCTGTTCAGTAAAAAAAAATGATGGTTGAACTTTGATGTTTTGTCAAACACAGATCATTCACTTTTTTCTAGTAATTCTTAGCCGCTGGCCATACCAACCATTTTTGCCTTCCGCCGCCGTTGCAGTTTTGACAACAAATTCAAGGAAAGCCCTTGGCGCTCAAGCACGTCTGGCAACCTTAGTGTCCTATGACAAAATTTTAAACACTCTTGAGTTATTTGGTGGCTAATTTCATGAAGCATTCATTGAAGTCTAAATCATCTTTAGAGTCTAGTTCAGTGTTTCTCAAATTTTTTATTCCATCGCCCATTTTTCACTCTCGAAACGTCGTTTTCGACCCCCAAACATGATTAAGCAAACATAAGGTAAGAGATTTAAAGAATTTATTGAAATAAAATATTAAATACTACGTTTACTCGATTGTAAGCCGGAGCGGGATGGTGTTAAAAATTACTGTAAGCCGCACGAAAAGGTGTTGAAAATTAATGTAAGCCGCGCTTGAACATAGGTTACCTAAGCCTCTGAAAAACATTCGCGTACTAGCATGTTTCGCCTTTAATTGGCAACCCTGGTAATGATGCGTACACCACTAAACTGCTTTCTGTTCATCGTGATTCTCCTGTGACGGTAGTGGACGTTATGCTAAAGAGAACAGAATGCGAAATGAGAGTTTGATCGACAAAGCGTAGCCAAGGAAAAACTGAGCGTCATCTATACTTTTTGATAAGGTACAGAAATAAAAAATCTAAGCCCTCTTGATTGTAAGCCGCCCTTGAATATAAGCCGCATGAAATGATGAAAAAAGCTTTACAAGCCGCGGCTTACAATCGAATAAACGCGGTCGCTGAACCAAGCCATCAAAGAGCTGAACTGAGCGATTGTATTACGACGCTAATATTACGTTCAAAATTCTTGTGAAAATAATCCACACTGTAGCCGGGCACATAGACGATCCAGAGTAAAGACTTAACGGATAAATTGCTTTAGCACCAACCTCCACCGATTCATAGCAAATTAAAATTTGCAAGAAACTAACAAATCATGATAGTAGGCTACCGAAATTAACTCAGTGATCGATTAGTGATTGAGCGTTTTCGCCCCCTTTGCGTTGTTTTCCCCCTATCGCCCCCTTGCTCCCCAAAATCACACCCAAGGGGGCGATTCCGCCAACTTGAGAACCACTGGTCTAGTTTGCTGTTTTACTCTTATTTTAGTGCTGAAACATAAATATACCTACGAACGCAACACATGAGCTACAGGTTTTACGGTAAGGTTGAAAAGTAAACTTTAGGGCAACTTTTTCTTGTTTGCAACGCAAAATTTCAGTGCTTTCTCTTTTGTCTGTGTTTTTAATTTCATTTAACATAACAACTCTGACAACAGTTACAACTTTCAAACAACCTGACAACGATTACAGTTTCAGCAAAAAAATTTGTTAGATGTTGGATAGCAATAACCACGCATAATGCTGTTGAAGGTCAGAATTTCGTATTGCCTCCTGTGAAAATATAGTCAATAAGTACTCTGCGTTCTTGTATCTATCATGGTCTCAGCCATCAGCATGTGATCGTGTTAAATTACCACATTTGCAAATGTTCTACATCAAACAAAAACAACCACCCACAAATATAAGCATACACTTCGACGATCCGATAAAGGTAACAACAAACCTGCGGTTTTGCAAAACGTTAGAGATTTTTTCAAACGATCTCACCTAAATCAACGGCAAAATCCTAATGCAGGTTGGTGACAATGCAATTCCTGCCGTATGTTCTTTTACTTGAAGAAATTAACAGCACTGTGAATCACTTCAAATCTAAGGCAGGCTCTTCACCAATACATGCATGACTACATACTTCGAACAGAATCTTAAAATCGTGACGATGATGAGGTATCACATTTACGTTTGTTATAAGTCTAGTTTCGTGGTTCACAACCAGAGATCTAGGTATTTTCTGGGAGTCCAGGGAAACCAGCTGTACATTTTCGATTTAGTGTTACATTACTGTACATCATGTAACACTGATTGTAGCGTGGGGTATATCATGGTTCACCCTTTACTGGACAGACATTGTACCTGAAACAATGGTTTATCTGGCGGACAAAGATGCAAGAAATACTAATGTAGACAGCATATCGCATTTGTTCCAAGAGCTGCCGTAATAAACAATGGACGAAGAGGTGGAGTGGCAACTGTTGAAAGCAGCTGTAGTTTCATTTGTTGCTCGGGTACGTGGACAGAAACGACTCGGTGTGGCGAATAATGGCAAAAAATAATCTGAGGTGGCAGCAAGAGGTGAAAGATACTATTCAAGCAAAGCAAGTATCCCAGGAAGGCATGGTTTCAGAATAACAGCGATTCTTCTTCGCATTCGCGATTCCCTGAGACGTAAGACCTCGCAGCCCGCACGGTAAACAGTTCAAAATCAATCTTAGGAGAATTTCGGACATAACAAAGATTCCAATTTCTGGCAATCCAACAAGGTGTTCTGGCAAACCATCCGGCTCTTCGCGGCAAAAGGTCTCACACTGCTACATCCATCAAACGCCAATATGGTGTCTTACTCAGCAGTGAGAAGGATATCCTTAACAGACAAAGAGAGTATTTCAAAGATCTTTTAAACCCAATCGTTATCACACCACCCAAAAGATTGGCAAATTGGAGTGATCATCCCCATACACAAAAAGGGATATTGCACTGACTCACGGGGCATCTCTCTCCTTCGCCTCCCTAGAGAAATGTATGCCTAGTGCCTTGAAAAAGATGCCGTGAAATAATTGAACCAAGACTGGAGGCAGAGCCGTATCAGCCGCACTCCATACCCCCCAATTGGGGGGACAACGCTGCCGCAGGGGCCCAAAATTCAGTCCCGGCACCACTTAGTCATCCAAAGAAAGCTTCGAACCCCATATTGAAAAATGAAGCACTAGAAATCAGTGAAGTTCGGGACCCTTTGAAAGAAAAGTGCCACATTGCAGTTACTTTGGGACCCTTTGAAAGCACAACATCTACACATTGCAACTGGTGTTGGGGGCCCCTTTGACAGCAAAGTAGCCTACTTATACGTTACAGTTGTCATTGGGCCCCTTAGGAAGCAAGGTACTTTATACATTACAATTGCTATTGTGGTCCCTTTGAAAGCAGAGTACGTACACGATGCAGTTGCTGTTGGGCGCCCTTGTAAAGCAGAGTACCTGCATATTACAGTTGTTGTCGGGGACCTCTTTGAAAGCAGAGTAGCCTACTTACACATTGCAGTTGCTCTTGGGGGCCCCTTTGAAGGCTGAGTACTGAATTATGATGCGGTTCGGCAACACCTTGAGGGGGGCCTCTAAAAAAAGGGGGGGCGAGGCAAGTGCCTCGCTTGCCTTCCTTTAAACACACTACCATATATATAACCCTGACAATGATCTTATATGAGAATATGAAATCGATTGAACACATTCTGCTCCATCCGATATGCGTATTTTCTCACCTGATGTGCGCATATAAACACTGTAATTATAGAAAGTTATCTTTGTTGTACTGAACACATTGAAGTTGCTGATGAATTTTATCACTTCAAAAAACCCAGATTTAACACCATTTTTCATGATTAAATCTAGAAACCCAGGTCGACTAAAAAAACAGATATAGATGACAGTGATGGAGTCTCGAGATCTGGTCTTGGTCTTGGTCTCGAGACTCATTTTGCGAGTCTTGGTCTTGGAAGGTTTCAGGTCTCGAGACTTTGAATGTTACAAAGAAATGGTTTATTAAAATTTATATACTTCAACGACTTTTTGTTTGTTGTATTTGCAGGTAACAATCAACCAAAACACGTTGGAAAATGCCAAAAATTTGAAAAAAAAACTTGAAGTCAGAAGTGATGACGACATTTTTGAACAAATTTCGGCAAAATGCGCAAATTTTGAAGTCTCGAGTGTCGGTCTCGCTCTCGGAGTTTTTGATGAAGTCTCGGTCTCGTGTCGAAATTTTAACCAGGTCTCAATTTCAGTCTCGAAGGTTACGGTCTCGACTACATCACTGATAGATGAAAAAAACTCAGTGGGAGCCATGGGCGTCGGAAGGAAGGAGCAGGGAGGGCCTTGGATTTTGAAATTTGACACTTTTCTATGAAATTTTTAGCAAAAAAAGTTTTTTTTATTTCGAGTGAAAAAATTAAATTTCACCATTTTGGCCCCCCCGCTGGAAAAATATTTTTGGCTCCCCTGGAAACAATCCTTCCGACGCCCATGGTCGGAGCCCTGGTCACATACGGCAAAATGGTACTACCCATAGGTGTAGGAGCAGGCAAATTGTTGGGGGTTCTATGGATTTTTGCCCGAATTTCCCTAAACTTGCCCGAAACGTTTTGTGCGCTTTTTGCCCACAAATTTTCCCCCACAAAGATCATTTAAACCTTTTTGGTGTGACCTCCAAAAAGGGTCTTTTTTGCAAACGTTGGGCGCCATTTTTTGAAGGCAAACAACGTTGGGTGCCATTTTTGCCCAGGTTTTCAGGGATTCCACCCGAATTTTCAGAGGTTTTGCCCAAATTTTCGACAAATCAACACTTTTGGGGGTGCGCTTGCAACCCCGCCTCCTTCACCACTGCTACTGTAGGGGCTGAGGTTGTTGGTTACTGCGGAGATCCCTACTGGTTTAGGGTCAACCTAGTTGTTGCAGGAGCACAGGTCGGTCTCCCAACTAAGCGACCTGACGTCTTGAAGTTGCCAAGCCAAGCAAGGCAATTAAAAGGCTC
>JGI24159J19872_10012502_pt1 | contig 11063 bp, 9 predicted proteins | sample Ectturendosymbi4_FD_19872 | JGI IMG/M metagenome (IMG submission 19872)
TTCAAACAACCTTTGACTGAGAAGCTGATCTGAGATGTGCATTATCTGCTGCAAAGCCTGGAATTGAACTTTTGATTTCTAAAAAGCAGCCACATCCATCCCACTGATGAAAGTTAATTGCCAATAAATTGTTCTATGTTCAATGTTTGTTGATTTTGTATTAGGGTAGGGCGTGAATTTTGTTGGCATCGTCAAAGGGGAGCGCGTCTCAAAAAGTTTAAGAACCTCTGCACTAAACAGTCTCAGCACTTTGCAGACAGGTCTGCGTCTTTGCGATAGAAAAGCGATAATTACGTCTAAGTGGAAAGACACTTATGATTGTGGTCATAAGTACAGTAGTGAATGGGAGGGTCTTTCATGTCGAAAGCTGCCAATGGATGGGTATGCAAACTGTGGCATCATTTTACCCAAACTGTGAAATTTTATGAACCATGAAAAGTCAGGGAAGATCAGTGCTCCAGTGCAATAGCAAGATAGATTTAATCTTAAGTTTGAAGAAATTTTTTTTGATATTCTTGTAAGTTAGATATTTTTTGTGACAAAAGAATGTCAATACCGCAGATAAAGTTTGGCTTTTTTTCTGGCCTTTAAACAGTCGGTTTGGCCTTTTTCTGGCCGCTTAGCATTGTTTGGCTTTTTATTGAAATTTTCATCTGGCAACCCTGGTAACAGTCTCACCTTCATGCCACTGCTCAAAGCTGTTCCTAGTTATAGCTGCTTTCATTAGAGTATAAATCGTACTAATGCGTCATGTTCTGATCAGACGTCTGATGCTAACATTGCATATTAGAGAAAGACGCATTTTTCAACTTAATAGTTTCTTAAATACTTTTGGAAAGCTCACTTCTGTTTTTATTAAATATTACCTTGTTTTAATTTTATAGAAATCTCATTTTTTTACACAAATGATTTTATTGCTTTTTTATGAAACTGCTTTTTTCATATAGATATATCTGCACAATGATTATTTCATTCTTTATAAGTTTTATGCTGTTAGAACTAAATTTTTAACAAACTAATGGCTTTCTAAAATTTTAACACTTGATTTTGTTTGACGATGTTTTTGCATGTAGATTTATTTTAACTCAACAAAAAGTTTGAAATACTTTTTGACTCTAATGTTTTAAAGCCTGCATATTTTTCTTTTTTAACCTATTGAATTATATTGTTGCAAGTGTTGTAATGTTTTTAGCAACATAAGTTTTTGTGAAGATTCTGATAAATAATTTACTACTGTAATTGAGATACATTCACAGATTATTTGTTTACATGTGTATTTATTTTTGTTTTACTTGTACCGTTTTTTTTTTCAGTTAGTCTAGCACTAAAAGCAATCTTATTCATTGTTGAATCTGCTGCTTTTTGCTGAGATAATATTGTTAAATCTAGATTACATAATTAGGTTGTGATATTGTTACAAAGTCACTGGAATCATGGATGATGTGGAATTCTATGAAAAGCATGTTCAATTTCAAGAGAAAGTGGGAAAGATGTAAGCAAATATGATACTTGGATTTTTGTTCTTGTTTAATATTACCAAAATGTGCACCATAAATCAAATTTAAGAGTATTATATGGTACCTGGTCAACATGGAAAATGACATCAGCATGAATCACAATGTGTTAATAAATTATATGCAAGGCATTCATTTCTGAACTGCTAGCCATGACTTTTTTTACAGGATATCAGAATAAAACATAGCAACCTTTTATATTGAAAAAATAAACCTAAGGAGCATTTACGCTACTGACTAATATTTATTTTGAGTCAGACTCATGTTCTATATCAAAAGGGTAATCGAATGATGCAAGAACACCAAAATGGTTAGTCACAGTGCATTACAGAGTAGGTTTTATTGATAAACACAGTCAACACAGAGAGGAGCCAAACACTGAAACAGTGCACTAGCTATGATGTCTTTGAATCAGTCAGTGAACTTTTTAAAATAAGAATTCGATATCATGTTATACAACGCATCCTCAGTCCTTAAATCTTATTGAAATGCAACTGCTACACAAATATGAGTCTCAAAATTTTATGAGCATCAGTTACTCTAAATAATCCTATATATGAAATTGACAGCTTGCTGAATTTCCACATAGTATCAATATGCAGCAATTATAGGTTAAGTTAATCTGCTGTAAATAATTTACCATCTGAAAAAATCAAGATCTCCCTGAATTTGCTGAAACTGAAATGCTGTGTTTTTTTGGTAATTTCTAGGTCATTAACTGAATATTTTTTGTAATTACAGAAAAAAGTTTAAAGTCAATTCAATCATAATGCCTTTCACTAGTCATAAAAATTATACGAAATTGAAACAATGACAGACATTTTTAAGCTATTTCAGACAAATGACCAAGATGTTTCAGTGAAAAATACCCTGGTAAAATGACATAGCAAAATTGTTTTATCCTCATAAGAAAAATGTGTCCACTGCTGACAGAATGCTAAGACTGGTCACATTGTTAATTTGCAATAGTTCCTGCTCAGCCTTTGTGGAAATGAAATGAGAAAGCGATGACTGAAACAGTTATCAACTGTTTTTGGAGTGTAATTACAAGTGGTTTTACCATACTTGCATCTGACTAGCTGAGAGTTTGCACATTAAGTAATGTTACGATTGTTAACTCAATACCCTGTCTTGAAATTACTAGCATTTTAATAATGCTGCACATCTAAGTAGTTGCTGAGACTGTATTTTGTGCTTTACAACTATGAATTTTGACTTAACGCTGTGAAAAAAGAATGTTGTACAATTATTTTCATTGTGGACAAACTTATATATTATTTTTAGTAGAGTTTCTGACTGTTTCTTTTTAACTCAGTGATCTTTTAGGGTTGATAAAATGGCATCAGCCCTGGTTGACTTAGGTGTGAGTAAAACTAATTAGCACTTTTAGCATGTAACTTAATCCGAAATCTAATTAGTAAAGTATAGATATAATTTTTTTAAAATCGTTTGAGTTTTTAATATTGTGTTTTTGTTCAGCTTAAATTTTAACAGTTTCAGCTGATAGTTTCAGCTTTATTGAGTGTTATGGTTTAATTTATACTAAAAATAAATTATCTATTGCTTTGATAGAACTTCTTTTTTATGTAATAATTTGTAACTAAGGTGTGGAAATTTTTTAATCAATGTAACATCATATCATTTATAGTGATATGGTCTGTGTGGTGTTTAACAAACTGCATGCATGTGATTTTGTTTTTTTAGACAAGACGAAAGAGCCAGACTGGAACGACAGTTTTACAGTATGGTTCAGTCAAACAAAAACTTACAATCATTGAAAGCTCTCAAACTTCGCAGCTACTGGAAGGTGTGATGATGTTTGTTTTTAAAACATTGTTATGACTGTGTATTTCTAGCGGTCACTTTTTGTGCACAAGTTGCTGGAGAATGTTTCTGTATCAAAAAGACAGTGACTGTCTTATATAGTGGTATTTTCATCCTCCATAGGTAGTTTTCATGAATTACAGAAGTATTAAAAGCAGGGAGCATTTCAAACATGCGTATCACTTGTTTTTGCTAAGCTGTGGTTCTGCTGTTAACATGAAATGGAAATTGAAGGATGCTTGCAAAGTTGCGACACTGAATCATAGCTCATAGTCAATTTTTTACACAGTTTGCTAATAAAATCAAGTGGTGATAATGCTAAGCAAAGAATATAACTCGTTTGCCCTGCAGCGTTTGGCATCACTCCTCTATTTGAGTGTGTGTAAGTGAACGCCATATTTGGTGGATTATACGCTATGGCTTGGATTTTATTGTTATTTTATGCCACTCATACGTAGCGGCAACTTACAACCAGATGCTACTTGTATTTCTACCTTGCCATGGCCAACTCTTTTGGTACTACAGGACTGTACAGTAAGCTGTGATCTTTCGCACTACCAGAGCTTGCCAACGTTAGTGGGACTGGGACAGCTGTTGACATAGAAAAATGAGAAGTGTTTCTGCGCCAATAGGTCTGTTGCTCCTGATTTGTTATTGAAAAAACGTTACACCAATTGGGTCTTGAGCAGCTTTGCATAAGTGACGTATTTGCAAGGGCGGCTTCCATCACTTTTTTTAGATACTTTTATGCAGCTTGTGCACGAGGTCGACTAACAATCGAACAAATGCGGTAATTGGCTAAATGCAATATTTTCACAAGTCATTTTTCAAGCCACGTTTTTCTTTCCAAAGCGTCGTAACAACTGATTGCTTTCAAAAGACAGGGCATTACTGGCCAGCATGTGCAAGTCAGTTACGGAAGAACGCAGTCATTGAAATAAACGCAGTACTTGCTTTGGCAGCAAATTTGCGACCGGGAAAGAAAAGCCAGAGAAAGGAATGCGGAGTTGCTGCGCGATTTCGCGGAGACAGAAGCTAAAATCGCTGCATTACAAGCTCAATCGGCAAAGCTGCGGAAGATGAAGGTTATAGACACTATATTTTTGTTACATTTTGTCAAATAATTTAGCGCCGTAGCACCACATCATTAAATAATATTTGCGACTGAACCGACGTCGATGTCTTGTCACACGAGCAGATGCGTTGTAATTCTATTTTACCCTGTGGCGCGCGCACTCTTTAACGTTGATACTGCGCAAAACTATGGATTTCGGTTTTAATGAAAGGCTTGTAACTGAATGCGGTCGTACGTCATTTCAGAAGCAATACGAAGACGAGGTCGCGAAGCTTTATCCGAAATGGCGACAGCAAGTGGAGTTTGCGAGGGCGCAAAAGCAGTTGCAGGAAAAGGGCATTCACGTAACCAATCAAGCCGAACCGCAACCTTCCTGGTCCGCACCATCCTCTACCTACCGTCCAACTGCAACCAGCAATCCTACTACGTCTGTAGCGGTAACTAACGTCCAAGAAGCGCTTTTCAAGCTGGTGCCCGTTGCAACCAACCAGACTTCACCTCCCATTGCTTCAGCTCAAACTATTGATGTGCTCGTGCAACCGACGCCCGAGTCGGCGCTCGTTCCGGGGCCAAGGCCCGACGCTTTCAATCGCACTGTTCCGGATTCCGTGCAAGACGACGTCAGCGAAACGGAACCGAAACAAGTCGCTGTTCCGCCGCTGGACCTGCCGTCCAGCGCAGAGCGCGACCGATCCGACCTGACAGATCCGTACGCGGGGGACTCAAACGCCTTTGCCTCCCCCGCGCAGGCCACAGTGAAGCGGGCGGAACCGTCGGCGACTAGTTCACGCAATGTCGATCCGACGCCGGTGACGCCCACACGCCTGTTCGCCGCCGCGAGCACCGTTCACCAAATACGCGTCAAGAGCCAAAGCCCGTCGGACCTGGACAGTGACGAAGGACCTGTGAAGGATTTCATATCCGACATCGGCAGCGAATCGAGCAAGGATCGGAGCATCGTCGAGCCGTTGCCGGAAAACAACCCCTTTGCAGCGAAAGTCAATCCAGCTCAGGGTTCCTCCTTGCCGAAAGATCGGGTTCTTCCCTCTCTCGTCAACGCACCGCCCGGGAAATCGAGTCCGCGGCATACTGCTCTACCTCAGACCAAGATAGTAGTGCCAAGCCCAGGTACATTTCGAAACTACCTGCCTTGTTTTGAAGTAGACTTTATTCGTGTTCAAAACCCATGTTTCGTGGCACAGTCTGTACTGGGGTTTTTGCTCATGTGTGGATATGTTATTGCCGCTGAGTTGGATTAGTAGAACTAGGGATCCTTCAAAATACACAAACGTTCAGTCTTTCGCAAACGTTTTTAAATTTCTTTTTTTGCGTCGACTAAAATAACTTCCAAAAACTTTTGTGCCGTTTCACTGGCAGTTGTGTTGCACAGTCTGTAGCAATTGTTCAGTCGACTGTAACGCTCTTGCGTGACACCCATTGGCCATTTTTTGCAATTACAATATGTATTTCACCGGCTGCAACACCGTTGCTATGTTGAAATGATGAAGACTCTTATCTGAATATGAACCGAATTTTTCCAACCCTTGTGCTTTCCGCAAGCATGATTTTCCTGAAAACATGTTTCAACCGTGATCAAGGATTTTGGCAGAAAGTTGCGGAGGATATTCATTGTAGTTAAGTTTCTAACCTGACGCTGTCCCTCTTTACTGATGTGTGACATCAGATTGAACTGCAGGAGGAACTGAGTCAGTTTTCTACTGTATTTTAAGGTCGATATAACGAAACTTCAGACAAACCGGAAAACGTCGACAGCATTTTGAGCGAAAGTTTGACGACCGACAATACGTCACCGCGAGCNGACGCACCCCTCACATGTGAGACGTCGGCCATCCNTCTATCTTGCTTGTGCTGGCACGTGTCCTCTGCTCAGGGACTGTGATCGCCTACANCGGTTTGCTCCTCCCGTAGAGTCTATCTCACCGGCAACGGAAATAGAAGTTGGCGGTGAAGAATGCTGGTGTACAGCAAAGTGTAAACGCGCATTGCTTCATTTGACGAATATATTCGCAAAACGCATTTCTATTGACAGCGAAATGCTGAGAAGTCTTCTTCGTTTCGAAACGAACGAGGCGCTGCTGTATGGCATTTTTTGTGTCAGTTTTTCAGGAAAATACAACGACAATATCCGCACAGGCCTTCACTTTGAACGCACAGTAGCTTTGGCCAATGCTTGCTGCCCCAAAATCTGCGTCATTTAAACCCTACCATGTTTTTGCACTGCTTGTTACCATGGCAATGCTCGTTTCCATTGTTCACCGCGGCTTTTGTTTCGCAGCAAGCGCTGCATATCAGAATCTCATCAAAAGCCACGACCCCAAAATGTCCAGCACGTTGGGCGGCAGCGGTTTCTATGAAGACGAAGACGAATTGGAGGATGTACTTTCGCCCAAGGAGCATCACAGCTTGTACGGCACTTGCTGTGGTTTGCGTTATTTCGTTCGACAATCTTCTTTTGCAGAGGATTGAGAAAGAATAAAGCGAAGTGCAAAGCGACTACTAGTGCGCTCCATTACATTCGAAGTGTTTGTTTTTAAAAAAAAATAAACTTCATAACAACCTATGCGGTTGCAAAGCGATTGAACTGGTAACGTTCCAAGTTGTTCCAGTCGATTTTTAATGAAATGCTTTGGTTTGAATTTTGTCGTTTGAAGCTAACTGTTCATGTGCGCTGATGGACACCTTTGCATTGGAATAGGTTAAAAGCGCTGTGTTTTCTGTGATGTTCCAATTTTGATTGAAATTTGCTTTAGGTTTAAGTAATAACCTGTTTCTATTGTTTAGACTCTCAGAAGCAAGCACAGAACCTGGTATGTGGTTTTATTTTGTCTTTATGTGTTAGGTCGGTTAAGATAGTTTTGCACGAGTTGATCTGTTTCGTATCAGTCGTACATGGGATTTTTGAAGTCAACGTTGGATTCCAGCATGCTGCACTTTTCTAGTACACTATCATCAATATGAACCCATTGCTTGTGCCGTTTCGGTACCTCGGGTGATAATTCCATCAATCCATAAAATGCTTCTCCAATCGCTCGCGACACTCTCTTTTCCTGATACATTTCCCTGCACAATCATATGATCATTTGAAAATTCTAAATTATCTGCAAGCTTTCGAGGAATCAACTGGCTGGGCTCTGCTTTCTTCCTTTTGTGATGATTCAAACTTGCACATATCTATATTCAAGTAACAAGCCTCCACAGAGAAGAAGGGTTTGAATCCATTTGCAATAAAAAAAATAGAAAATCGATTTCATTTAACACTACGCATGCTCAGTCCTAAAATCTTATTCAAATAGATTCTTGTTCATTCTATTTTAATAGACTAGTTACGTCAATCATATATGATCGGCTTTGTATAGTTGATTTTTCGCAAGATGCTTCTGCTGTAAACAGTAAAATCGCTAAATTTTCTATTTTAAGATTCCGCTGTCAAAGCAAGTCCTGTCGTTCACATTCCTACCGCGACGCAAAACAGGTGCGTGGACTTAACGTTTATTGATGTTCGGGAGCAGTGTTAAATTTTCAACGATTTCAAGTTTACTTTCTGCTTGCGTTTCGTATTTTCGTTTCGCAAGTCCACGCTGATAGTCAAGGCACTGTTTGCCGGGTCGGCCACGCGGTCTCCCTGCCTCGATGTCATTGATTAAGATCCAGTGACGTTTGTCGCACTAGACCGGTGATGATTGCTGATGCTTCGCTAAGGATATTCCCCTTCGTTTTTATGTGGCGTCGCCGGGAAAATTAACCTTCCCTCTACTTGCTGCTGTATCGATCGTTGCATTGCGATAAGCATTCGCACGATCTCCTAAAATTTTGACGTGTTTGTCCAGACGGTCAAACTCTTCATTGCAAACCATAACAAGGTGGTGCATCGTTCGTGGTTTGCCGATCGAATGCGAACCTCGGCGAGAATTGGTAGTTGACAGAGAAACTTGCTGCCAGTTGACGAATTGTTCTGATTTGCTTCAGTGCTCGTAACGCTCACGCCTTGTTTGTTTTATTTCCACCAGCGACATCACCACTTCATCCAAAGACCAGCAGGACATGAAACCACAAAATGTCAAGAAGTCCAAAAAAGGTAGTGCAATGCGAACTGGTACTTACGTGCTTCCCGATACGTCAAGCCTGGTTTCAATATCATTTTTAAAAAGCCGGAAAGCGCAAAAACACGGTTGACAGCCGTCAAGTAATGGATTTAATTAATTGTAGCCACTAGTCAGTGAATGAAGGGCGGAGTAAGCGAAGCTCAAGCTTAAAAAATACGAAGCTCAAACTTAAAACTGGCATTGACGGGTATGGGTTGAATCCTGTTTTTCTTTCGCTGAGTCATTCCGGTCATTGGTCGCGTAGCAGCATTCACTCGCCCACCTTTCCGGACATCATGACCGAATTGGCTTAATTTTTTTGCCGTCATTAAAAAAAATATTCGGTTTACGACCAAAAATGCAAACCCAGGGTTAAGTGACAGTTTCTTGGTTTGACAGTTTATTGATTTCAGCCGCAAGGCCCACAAGGCATGGCTTAGCGTTCATACAACATAAAGTAAGACACTTGCGAATTTTCAACACACTCGAGGCAATCATACACGCCCCAATACACACGAGACGAAGCTATCGGTGACGTAGATAGAAGCAAGCATTTCAATGATTTAGAGTCGTACTTCGTCATAAAAACGAAACAAGTGAAACCTTGCAGCCGGGACACCGAAAAACCTTGCGGTTGTCGAGGCGAAGTGCCCCAGCACAAGGAAACATCTCAGTGATTGCCAAAAGTGAAAACAAAGACACAATTGCGTAAAACAGTGAAACAGACCTGAGATAAGGATCATGGAAATATTTCAGTTGCCTACCACAAAATGCCAAGCGCCAATTTACAAACCACACGAGCAACCCGAAACGCATGCCAAACGTATGTGTAAACGATAAGACAGATGAAGTGATAAAATTTTTATTAAAAATTTAACTAGATTTATCCAGTAGTATTGTTTTTTAGACATTCATTCATATTGCAACAACAAAAATGCTCGGTATTGATCACTAAAGGCGTTATGGGATTGATCTTTGAATTGTTGTTCTGCACTTGCCCAAAGAGTAGCTCCTCGATGAGAAATTGTTTTTTTGCCAGCGTTTGTTGAAACTTGTTGAATAAAATAGTTTTGGTTAGTTGCATATCTTGTATTATGACGAAGAACATCAGCCGTTTTCGGAAACAAGTCTTTAAATGATGTTGGCAACATTTCATGGTGAAATTTATGCATCGGTTTAGCTAATTCTAATTTATGAATATCGTGAAGTTTCAGAAAATTGAGAGATTTATACAAAGGTGTAATATGAAATCTATAGTTGTTATATCTAATAGTTCGTAGAATATTATTGTGCACTACTTCTAGTGGCTGCAAAACAGAATTAGTAGCTGTGCCCCATGAAATAATGCAGTATTTTAGATGACAATGTACAAGACGAAAACACAACATTTTTAAAACATCCATTGATACGACATTTCGAATTTTATAAAATAGATCAGATGCCCTAACTAGTTTTGATTTTATGTATTGCACGTGAAATGACCAATCTAACGAGCTGTCTATCAAAACCCCCAAGTATATTGCACATGTTGTTCGTTGAAAGCAGCTGTCATAATATTTTTTTAAATTAAATGCACTACGTTGTTGAGAGCTGGAGAGAAAGCGGCACTGTCGTGTATGTGGCCAAGTTTCTATGGTAGCCCACCAGTCACGGAAAGGCCGCAATACTTTTGTTACCTGTAAAAATACAGAAGGGGCAGCTTGTTACAGAGCTTGACGAGAAATGATGGAACAAATACGCTCTCACAAAAACAAACATTAAAAAATTCTGTAGATTTGCAAATTTCCGTGCTAAATTTTGTCATGCAGCCTATCCTTTGGATCGCATTTGAGCTGTCGAAAATGCTTGTGCATCTGTTCACAGATACAACGACAATGCAGTCCCGTCACCACGGGGGGCTGTGGTCGGTTTAGCCGCTTCCCCAAACTGAAATATGAAACATTATAAATAAGTGGAGTTTTTGTAAAATTTTAGAATGTCCAGCCCCCTGCACAAACGTAAATCCCCCCTCTTCAAGGCTTTCTGGCGACGGTTCTGGGACAATGGTAGCAGAAAGTAAGGTTACGCTTTTTTACAGCTCCTTGGGACACTGACTCGGATGAGGAGGAGGACAGCTTCGATTCCCGACATCAGGCGGGAGGGGGACAACTCGATGATGACGACTTCGATTTCTACGATTGAACAAAAGCGGTCTCGCTGTGATTTTTCGAGTAGCACTTCTCTGTAAACTCCTACCTGACGTCACGCGCGATTTAGCAGCTTTTTACGTAGTTCGTTATTATCGCTGTGAATCCGCGACGATCCGTTTGACGCAAAAAGTTTTTTATATTTTATTTTTTCCGATTTCTACCTTAACATCGTTAGTTTTGGTGTTTTTTTGGCGGACATCCATAGGCGTAGCCTACGGGGCCATGGTCCCCCCAATTTTTTAGAACAGAGTCATTTGTGTGCTTTGAGAGCCGGTATCCCAAACAAAATAGTGTTGTTCGCTTAAAATCAAACATTTTGACACCCGCGGATTTTTACCCCCCCAAAAAATTTTTGGGC
>JGI24159J19872_10012504_pt1 | contig 11063 bp, 8 predicted proteins | sample Ectturendosymbi4_FD_19872 | JGI IMG/M metagenome (IMG submission 19872)
ACGCAACGCTCGGTAATATTGTGTTTTATGCGCTGGACTAGACCAGGAAAATTGCTTCTACAGTTCGCCATAGCTTGCAATCCCCAACGTGCAATCCTTAATATCTGTCAAGGTTACCTCATTTTAAGAACATGTTTTTAGCAGCTTTCAGCCAGGGCCTTTTTGAAAATTACCGAGCGAGTTGCTGCCGTGAATTGCAACTTTTCGATCGATGTTTCCTGCTTTCTGAACCATAAAACGAGCCAAGTCCTAGTTTCCAGGGACCTTGCACACCCCCTTCCTTATCCTTCCCTGCTCTCTTTGAAAACCTCCCCCGAACACGACCTCTCCAACGACCGCTCGACCTGACTGTCGCTGATCGACGGAGATGACGTCATCTGACAGCAACCACTCATGCGGCACGACCGCTTCTCAACCTGAATCTGAAAACCAGCTCCAACCGGAGCAGAACGCACGCCGAGAGCTTCGGAGCAATTCACATATGCCGGTCACCTGTGGTCTCCGTGCCAGGACAGCTTCCGGGCGGCAGCTTTTTCCCAGCGAGTGAACTTCTTCTTGAAGCTGTCCTTGCTTTGGGCGGGGCGGTCGTGAGGTCTGCGTTCGGAAACGAAGAAACAAGGCGCGTGTTAGAAAGTGTGTGAAAGCCACACCTGAGCTTAGTGCGGCCGGCGGCCGGTGAGTGCGCCGAGCACCTCGGATCGCACGTGGCGTGATGATCAGCGCGTGAGTAACGAACGTGATCGTGTTAGTTGCGGCCAGTTAATGACCAGGACTGAGCGTGCTTGTAAATATTTACGGTTACAACGCGTTGTTTTAACCAGAACGCAGTGGCGATGGGCACTGAATGCATGGAACGGATGAGTTCGTGGTTGGTTTATACTCACAGCAGGGTCAGCAGTTTCAAACATTCTCAATGTTTTGGAGTTTACGTTTTGGGTTATTAAGAAGTAATCTCGGATTTTTGAAACTTAATTACTTCGGATTTCAACCACTGACGACAGACTCTGAAGTCTCTGCATGTTCCCAACATAGCGCGTTCATGTCTCCGAGCGACTGCTTTCTTTTGAAATCATCGCATGTTCTGTTTCAAGCGTGCGGCTGGCCTTGCTTCTAAATAAATACAGTCAGGAGAAAAGTGGGGAGGGCGAGAAAAACGTGCTATTTGGGAAGGTAGACTCAGAATAATTTCGACGCGTTTTTGCGCAGGCTCTGCNCAGGAGTAGCTGTAAAGCGACAAATAAGCATGGTCCGTTCTCTGCCTGTGGCTCAAACGACTTCGNGAAAACNAAAATTAGGGCAATTTTCANACGATTCACAACCAATTCACAACNACCTGATCGCAACCAATTCACAACAACCTGACGTTCACCAGGCACGGTTACGCGATCAAATGCTAAGGCGAGCTGGACATTTTCAACGCACTTTGTCGGTAAAGTATGCGTTGCGCATCTGGCTAGAGCAGATACGCGAACACGTTGCGATTCATCCAGGTTAAGAGCAAGACAATGCGACCGCTTATTCCCGGGTAGAACAGGATGCGATACCACCGGTTGACTCACTTAATCATAGTAGGAAAGGCGTTATTGTGGGACTTCAACGACAAGTGACCCAAACATACAATGTCCACATACTGTGGATACAAAAGTGGACTGCCGATTTTTACAAAAGTGGACTGCCGGTTTTCACCAAAGTGGGAGGTTATGAGCAAACGATTGCTCTACTTTCCCGGAGGGGTGGTCAATTTCAGCAGAATCGGTTGCTCCTGAAAGGCGAAAGGCAGTAAAAGCTTTGAAGGTTGTTACATCAAGATCAGCGTCGAAATAGTTTTGAACAATGTTGCCCACAGTCAAACAGTCTGGACTGCTCCCATCAAGTAGCTTCTACGCTTGAGGGACGATGACGAACACATGACGCTAAGTGCCTAGTTTTCTGATCTGTACATTTTGACGTAATCCGTCCATTTATTTTTTGTGGTTACAATTCAATCAGTATTTTTATTGATCAGTTGCAAGTTCAACCTGGCTAGGCAACTGGCAAATCAACATGAGTGCAACAGAATGTTAAGGCTGTCAGTGGTAACTGGAAAACCAATGCATGCCGTGATGTATTGTTATTTCAGTTAAATCATACTTGTTGTGACCTATCTTTTTTCAACTTTCGGTCAGAGACCGAATTTTTTTAAATGACCGAAAAAAAATTATGTGAATTCGGACATAATGTCCGAAAATACTGACTCGTTAATGCTTTTACGGCAAGTTTTAATACGATTACGACTTACGAGACAAATGACCGAAATGTGTCAGCGAAAAAAAACCAGGTTGTAACGGTCCTCTAGGCTGGCAAGACAAAGATATGGACCGCGTCGAAGCCATATTAGCACACCTTTTGTCGCTGAGCTGTAGACTGACAGCCTGCGATAATGTTTGGATGTAAACGAGGAAAGCTGAACCCTGTGCTGGTCGTGTCAACTCAAGCGGTGAACAACACTATCCCCTTATAACGGCCCCAAAATGTGGAGAAAGTAGCGTCAGCAAGTCCAAGGACAAAAACCTTAGGGAATGCTTACTCTTCTTATTAGTTTTCGTAATCATTGCTAACATCCTCCTTCCCGGCCCAGACGCGCGTATTTCCAACGGTTATTCGATTGTAACTCCCCCACATCAAACGAAATTAGGGTTAAGACCCACGCGAAGTTATGCTTGGGGGGTTGACCCTAATTTTGTTGATTTTCAATTTCACCTTTATCGCATAGGCCAAGGCTTGCAGGCTCACGCAGCAAAACAGTCTTTGAACCGCAACGGAATACGGCAAGAGCTCGTTCGTTTGTCCGCAAGAGAACGATGCTTACGAAAAGTCGACTCACTTGCTCGCCGATGACGTCGCGCTCCTGGTGTTGTCGTCACTGGACGGCATGCACGCGACCGAGGTGCTCGAGGAGGGCACGTTGCGTCCGGCCGTGTCCGTGCTCGTGACCGACGTTCTCGACGGCGCTGGTTTCGCGGGCAAAAACAAAGAAGCGGATTAGCGGGCGAGCCGCACCTGCGTCGCTTCACTTGGAGCTTTCGCTCGAGGCTCAGCTCCGCGGGGGATTGAAGTCGATGTCGCGAAAGACAGCGTAGGAACCAAGCAGGTCACGCAACAAAGTCAAATTTTTAAATGATGTCGGATAAAACTGCCAGACTCGCTGTTTGCACGCAAACGCTGGTATCCTCAATCTAAAGCGGTTTACGTAATGAAAGCTCGGACGCGAAGTAGTCCTGACACAGCACGATTTCCTTGCATATCTTTCAGCAGCACAAAGCAGTCAGTTGGAAATGCTTGGCTGCACATATTACAGCTACATCGGATGGCTCACGTGGCAAGCAGGTGCGCAGCTAGTGTTGTGGAAGGCACAAAACTTTGCGACGTGAACGTGGAGGTTTTTCAGTCAGTGAAACCTTTCTCTGAAGTATTGACAGCGTTTTCATGTCGAATCAAAAACGTCCAAGTTGTTCGTAACAAAAACGGCGAACTTACAATAGCATGAAACGCTATAGAGGCTTTAAGGTTAAGCTCGCGATACAGTAATCAGTGCTTACTATATCTCGGAGCGCACTGGGCAATGTGACGTTACTCATATCCTGCAAAAAAGCTACGCGACATCGAAAGCAGGCAAAGCTAAACAGTCAGCAGCGAGCAACAGCACGCAGCCACCCACTGTGCACGCACAATGCCCATTGTTACCGAACACTCGCTGCATATTAAACAATAACAGCCTTCTTGCCAGCGCTTCGTCACCAACGGCTAGCTGACACTTAAGTCGTCGTGACCGCGCTAATGATTCGAAGATCCGACCTTAACTGCCTGGTTGGGAAGGAAGCAACCAAAGGTAACGCGGACACAGCCTGTTACCTCTGCTAGGCCTCGACGCAGTTTGCCATTGCATCATTTTCTTGCTGAAGTTGTCGTCGACGTTTTTCAGCAGTTCATCCAGGGTCACGCTCGCGCTTTTCAAGTGAACGGCAGAACCCTGAGTCCGAAACCGCAGGAATGTGAGATCTATTTTGATTGCGCCAACACAGACACGCTTTGCGCCCAAAAAATATGCAAACGCACGCGGCAAGCCATCAGAACACATTCCGCCACATATATTCTTCGTAACAAATGGCACGCGTAAGTTTTTAAATCGTTGTCAGCCCAATCTGTTGCTTTCGTCGCAAAAGCATACGGCACGACCTGGCTGCACTGTGCGCACCAAACATTGACTGCTCCGGATAAAGCATTTAAATAATACGAATGTTAAGAAGTTAGTTCGAATCTTTTTAGCTTTGTGGAAAAGGTGCACAAACAAAAACCGCTGATTTCAGACATCATCTCAGTACATAAAAATTTGTTTCATATGCACAAAACCTTCCTTTTCTACACTGCCAAAGATTGCATTTGCCTGCCTTAAGCCAAGGCTGAGAAGTTAGCGTAGTGCGGCCAGCAATTCATTAACGTCTGTCAGTGTCAAGCTCATCGTGTACGACAACAGAACTTTCCCCAACAACCAACTTTCATTTCCTTCAGAATTGAAAGAAACGACCCCCAAGGGGCATTTCAGATTAAAATGAGCTCTTGGTTGATACAGGCAACATGGAACGTCCGACGCCCTACGCCCCAAACCGCAGCAGCACCTGCGTGTTCTTACCTGGGTGTGTTCGTTCGTGATCGACGACACGACCTGCTTGCGAGCGTATGAGTTGTCGTGGTGATGGTGATGATGATGCTTGGCTGGAGCGCGCCAGAACTTCCACTTGCCTTTGCTGGAAAGGTCAAGGTCGTCCCGGGAATACGGTCGTCGTCTGATGCAACAAGCGAACGATGGTTACCACAAACAGCAGGCAATCACTACGAATTCAGGTCTAGTAGCAAGAGCGGAAATGGGTAAGAAAATGATGGCGGCCTTGTTTCTATCTATAACACCTGATACTAGAAGAAAGCTTTGGGTTAAAGCGCGCTTTCCTTTGTACGTAAAAGCGGTGCTTTTACTGCCACTCACCGAGCGCAAAACGAACAAACGCCAGTTAATACCCTTAATATTCGCACGCAGCATCTCAGGGACGCAAAAGTTTATATCAACGCACGACCGCCATAACATATATTTTAAATTACATGTGCACGGCCACATAAATTTTTATCGAAGGCCTTGGCTGCAGGTTATGCACCATTGTTTTACGGGCACACGGTAAACTGAAGAAGGCTTGTTTCAACACATAGGAACTTTGTTTAATCTCGGGAGTGACTTCAAAAATCCCCACGGGTTTTAAACATAGCCCCGTCAGGTATTTTTGACCTTCATAACTCCCGGCACGCCACTCAGTAAACAGCACATGCAATTATGCGAGACAACGCTTAAATTGCGGAAGGCAGCGAAGTTCATTGGATGAAAGAACACTGTACTTATTCTTGTTCTTCAGATTGACGTTTGTGTAAATCACGGGTCGGTCGGCGGGAACAGTCCCAAAAGCTGCCTGGGGCTGAGAAGCGGCGAACGGGTTCGGATCCGACGATTCTGCCGAAAAAATCCGAACGCAAATAAACAAACGGCTCCAAGTGGCGCAAGGCAGGTCACATGATCGCAATTCGCAAGTCACCAGCCCCGGCAGCAAAGACGATAAATCTGGAGGAACGGTGCGGTTTGTGGATGAGGGGGTAGGTGGCAGGTGCGGTTTGTGATGAGGGGGTAGGTGACAGGTGCGGTTTGTGGATGAGGGGGTAGGCGACAGGTGCGGTTTGTGGATGAGGGGTAGGTGTCAGGTGCTGCTTTCTCTTGCAGCCAAACGANNGCACTTTCATTTGGGTCCCGGTGCCCAGCAAGTATTAATGCGATGCATAAAGTGATATTTCCAAAACGCCACATTCATACCAAGATATCTTTTTTCACTGAACATTGCGGCGTTTACGCACGCAACTTGTTTTTGGCGGTAATTTTCTGGTAATTGACCGATTTTTTCACTTGAACGAAAAAAATGAAGTCAATTCGGTCGTAATGCTTATTTTCAGTCATGAAAAATGTTCGAAAACTAAATATGACAGAGTTTTTTAAGCTATTTCGAACAAATTACCGAAATGTCTCAGCGAAAAGAAAAACCCAGCCACAACTATCGTTTCTGCTCGAACGGGATTATTGGCGCATATGACATGTTGTCTCGGAATTCAGAAATTCCTATAGCGTGCCATGATTCTGTCCACAGAGCACTTAAAGTCAGGGATTCAAATAATCACGTGGTAAGAAGTTACAGCAGTACTAAAAAGGTTCGGTTAATCGGTCAGGAACGAATGCATTAAAAAAATGCTACAGAATCCGTTGTAATCACTAACCGTCGACAAAATCACTCTGTTGAGACGGCGCACGTATCTCGTGCAGTGACTGGTTTCTCTCGACGCCCAACTTCTGAAATCTGATTGAGGAGAAAAGCGAAGCATGACTTGGGGTGCCACAAAAAGCTTTGCAACTGATGCTAATCACAGACGTTCACTTCAAGATCAACTACAGGCTTTACTGCGCATGACTGAACATTGTCATGCAAGATTGCGCAGCTGAAACAAACACGCAAACGCCATTTCCAGAAAAGATGGATTTTTCGTTGTGTATAAACAATGGCAGTTAAAGTCGCGAAGTCAGAAGTTCAAACGCTACGGGACAGCGGCTAAAGCAGAGGTTCCCAACCTGGGGTACATGTATCGCTATGGGTACATTTGCCTGTCCGAAGGGGTACATTTAAGGTTAGCAATAGAAGGTAAATATATATTTACATACCTTCATTTGCAAATATTTATAGACATATCAGTGAATATTATTTTCAAAAACCGTTATATGCTTATTGTTAAATATATCTATGATTAGTCATAATAAAATATTTTGTCATAAGAAATTTTAGGGGTACATATTCATCTGTCAAAATGCTGAAGGGGTATATGCTTATCTTTCGAAATGCTGAAGGGGTTCATGCTTATCTTTCGAGGCTGAAGGGGTACATGCTTATCTTTCGAAATGCTGAAGGGGTACACGCTGATCTGTGGGAATGATGAAGGGGTACGTGGTCAAAAACAGGTTGGGAGACCCTGGGCTAAAGCGTGCTCCGTGCATTTCGAGGGTCGTCAGTTTGTCGCGAAAATACTGGGGAACGAACACACAAGGAAATACGCGCTAAAGGAAGCGTTAGCGTCATAAAAGCACGACGCCACGCAAGTGCCATTAATTTCGCAGGAAACAGCAACAGACTCAAAGGCACCCTGACCTGGAGTTGATGTAATTGTCGACTGTTTGCGAGCGCTTCGGCTTGTATTGGAGAGTGCCCGTTAAACCTGCGACATTTCGAAAGAGAGAGAAATCAACTCGTGGCGTGGAAAATTCGTCGGTTTACACAAATTTTTACGCACGCACAGTGTTTTACAAGCACGTTTGAGTCATCGCTGAAACTTGACACGAGTTCGAAAATCCGGCGCAAATTACGCCTGGAAATCCGCGACCATCTTTTCAAATTAAAACACTCGCAGCGATAACCGCATCACTGCGGTGCAATTTGAAAGCGAATCTCAACGCTTTCGCACAGTAAAGGCGTGGGAGCACAAGCGGCAAAGCGTGCTTTCTCAGTCAAACCGGATGGAAAGGGCTTAGTCAGATTGTTTACACGCATACGCGCAATACTACTGCGAAACGCATCGTTGGACCTGCTCAGATGTTACTGGCCTACACCTTCCACCAGATCGCATAGGTGTAAAAATGGCGACCAGCCCGGTCTGACGCCCTTTATGTTGTTTACCATTGCATCCTACCTAATTGCTGTACATCTAGCATTTCAGATGTTGTCATCATGTCCAGTGGAATGTCACGCATGTCATGGATTCTCCCCTTTTCAACCCAGCCTAACTTTTATTTTAACAAGACTACGTTGGTTTTCATGTTTTTAGTTCGCAATCGTCGGCAAAAAACAGATGCACGGTTATTTTCGATTTCAAAATACTTATCGTGAGTGGTAGCAGTTTGTTTGTGTTTAATTCTTGAGGCGGTTGTGTTGCTTATATGCGCAACAACAGGCGTTTAAGTAACAGTTTTTTTTAATTGCTTCATGTAACACCTGCAAGTACGTGGTCTTTATCTGAGGTGTTAGTGTTGAGGTAGAGTAAACCATCAGTGTAACTTTTTCTTGCGCTAGTTGGTCCGCTGCTTGAATTCAACTTTATAAGCTGTTTATGCTGTTGTGAAGATTGTGAAGATCCGCGGCTGCAGCAAATCACGACAATAGCTGCAATCTCGCAGAGCATGATGCGATTATGTCAGCTAGACAGAGTAATATTAATTTAAGGAGATTTCAACAGAATAAAAAATGCGCTTTTGAGAATTTCAGTTAAGTTGAAATCATGGTAGGGAATGCATTCATTGTCTTCTTGAATCTCTGAATTGGCCTAACAGTCCAAAAGTTTGCATCAGACAGCACTAAGGGTGAGCTTTTAGATTTTGTTTAGATTTTGAATCGACGGAACAATTGCGTCGACGCCGCGCGAGGCTGCATGTTCCGCATCAGCGCGGATTGGTGGACAACGATGTTTTTCAGGAGAGCCACGAAGCATTTGCAAGGGTTACAATTGTATGGCATTCGACTAAACCTTTCTCGAAATTCAGCCGATTTTGTATTGGTTACATCAAGAAACGGAAACCAGAAATTCACCCATTGTTGCGTCAGCTATTATGCGTTGTGTCGTGTTAACAAAGAAGGCGCGGTCATGCAAATTGTGGACTGCACAATTTTGTTACTGAGCCTTGTGAATGTGACTAGAATTTCAATCTTGAAACTGACACTCTGAACGCTGTGTCGGGTGTCAGCTTGTCTCCTGCCAAGCCTGGACTTGACCTTATCATATCTAATAAGCAAGCTCAAGTTTTCCATTGAACAGTAAATTGTATGCGCTGCTGAGATTTTGTTTCTTTTTCAGGTTTTCTCAAGTTTTTCGTTGTCGCTCCAGCGCAACATCCAAAAAGCGGGTCGTAAGCAGAAAATAGGTTGGGAGGCACCATGGGCGGCGTCTCGGGAGGAATTTTTCAGATGGGAGTCAGGAGTGATTTTTGCAGGGCGGTGGGCAAACGGATTTTCCCAGAGGGTACAACAGTGGGGAATTTTTATAAATATATATTGCCAACTACGAAAAAAAATTTTATACTGAAAAGTATATAGCAAGAAAACAAATTTCAAAATGCATGGGGGTGCTGAGGACCCCCTGTCCTCCTATTCCTATACCCATGCGGAGCACTGTTCTGTGTCGTGTCATCTGCTGATGTCAGTATGAAACGTTCTTTGAATGCGTTTCAGGTTAAAACCAAACATGAACAAAGCAAGAACGCGATGACATCGTGCTGTGGTTCACGGGCGCACACATCCGCCGACACGGTGCGCGTTGTTGAGCGCCCGATCTTTGTTATTGTTGCGATAAACATCAATAACTGGATTCCGACCTTAAAATTGGTTTACGCCAAGTTCACACAGCGGCAACCGTCGGAAAACTTCGAACCTCCGGGCACTTCGTTCTATTTTTGTGAAGCTTCCACGACTCTTGCACCAACACATGTAACGCAATCCTGCGAACGCTCGCAACGCTATGTTTATTTCTGTTCCTGAAACTGCTGTCAAGACTGCAAGTGGCAAAAATTTCGGTCTCTTGTACTTGAGAAGCGTGTCCTCGTTTGGTTGTCAGGAGAATTACTCCGTAAGAGAAGCGAGGGTACCAGGTGTTGAGCACATCCTCAAAAATGAAGCGCTTTCCAACTTTCTCTTAGCATCTTTTGTACTTGATGGTTTCGCAGAGTTTCGATTCCGTTGCAAAACTTTTTTCTTGATGCTGATGATGACAAGAGTCATGGGCGTCGAAAGGCGGGTCAGGGGGGACAAGACCCCTTGATTTTGAAGTTTGATATTTCTGCTATTATTAGCTTTTTTCAGAGAAATGATTTCTTTTGGCTTCGGAGCTGGTAAAATGACATTTCACCACTGTTGCCTCCACCTGGAAGAAACCCTTGCGTTCACCTCATGGGAAAAAAGACTATTGCCCCCCACCCCCTGAAAAAATCCCCCACCACCTGAAAAAATCCTTCCAACGCCCATGGCACGAACACCATCGCGACGTGCGATTCCTTTCTTGTCCTTAGTCCGTGACATGATGAAAGGCTCATCCGCAGCAGCTGAAGTGATATAAAAAAATCACAGCAAAACAATGCAACTGTGCCAGCCACGGGCGCGAAGCCTCAATGTTCGTTGCAACGGGAACCGCAGCGCCATGACAACGAAAGCGATCCTTCCTGTGATGTGACAATGCCCGCGGTGTAATATCAGGCTTTGAGAAAGTAATTCTCGTTTAGCAATTGCCTGCTTTAGGACTTCACAGTCATTTCACTGCACAGGTCAAAGTGTGTGATTTTTTTCAAAATTTTCTTGTCCATCCTAAAGTTTCGCGTCGCAACAGCACGCCCTGAAAACGGTTCTTTTCAAGTGAAACGGACTTTTCTTGGAAAAGCTCAATTGGCGAAATAGGCAGAGCTTGAACACAACGCGCAGTGAGACAGCGGAAGCGTGCTGGTAAGCCGACATGGGAGTTGCTTGTCAGCGAGAAGTGTCGATACAGGTGATAGCCACATTTAAATACATGCCTGTCGCTACATCGAATTTCCGCTGCCATACAAGCGCGTCACGATTTTTGAGACTGTAGTTAATGACCAGCTTTCACTTGAAAATGGAATACACACTCTCGGAGCAACTTGTGACACGATAGCTGCGTTACCATAACCACTTTGCCAGGCCGGCGAAACGGCTTAGTGACCGTATATGGAAATGATTTTTTGTGACTCAACAAGAGTTACCACAGCTCAACAGCCTGCTTAGTAATCGAGCTACACGTGTGACGTGTATCGGCTGAGGCCGCTTGTGTCACGTGGCAGGCAAGTTGCTGGTTGTTCGTGCTGGGTCTGTAACTGCGTGCTTCGCAGATGGTTATTCAGTGGTTTTCAACCTTTTTTGTACCGCGACCCATCATAGCAATCCACTATAACC
>JGI24159J19872_10012505_pt1 | contig 11062 bp, 6 predicted proteins | sample Ectturendosymbi4_FD_19872 | JGI IMG/M metagenome (IMG submission 19872)
TTGCTTGCAGATGATAGGACTGACGATGCGTAGTGTTACGTGAAATCGATTTCCTATTAAAAATTTGTGATTGATTCCTTGCTTCTTTCACTTGTGGGGTGAAGTTGCTTGCATCGCAAGTAATGATATGGACTTGTCTGAAGGTATTCCCGAAGTAAATCTGCAATGTCCCGCGACGAATTCAATGAAATCTGTGCAATGCCTTGCCGACAGAATTGTTGCCATGCCAACATAGTTGTTGAAAAGCGTTGATAGGCCCGAAACAGTTTTTATTGGATAGGCCACAAAGGCCACAAGTGTTCTATAGTGTTGATTACAACTCTAAAATTGGATAATCTGCGGCCATTCGATGTTTGGGCCAAACGACGGTGGTCATCGTGCAATCAATCTTACAGTATGTAAAGAGCAATTAGAATTAGTTAAAGGTGTGTCGAGTGTAGCAGTGTTGTGAAGCCCTCACCCTTTTCACGTTTCTTAAAAGCCTGGCATGACTTAACGGATTTTTAGCGTAAGCCTTAAGCCAGACTAACAGCTAAAATCAATTTCCTCATCAAAAGTTTACCTTTTTCTCTCTAACTCTACGTTGTCCGTGGTTCCTGGCCCGACACCGACATTGAGAAGTATTGCCGTGTGCTGCGTAGCTTTAAAACAACCTGTAGGTTGGCAGTGAACGTGGCGTCGTCGCGAAAAGACCTGGCAAGTGAGGATGAGTGCTGGGAGGAGCGTCCAGGCGCGCGACCACTGCTTCGGATTTTAACGTAAGATATCACGTCAGAAAGCAGGGTAGGATTTTATGCCTTGTTTAGCTCGAGATGGTGGTTTACCTCGAGACGGTTCAATGCTGCGGAGTGAAACTATTTGAGCGAAGTTAGGTCCTAATCCGATATAACGAGGTGCAATGTCTCGCAATCTCTTTCTCTGCACACCTCATCGATTGGCCATGCAGGCACAGAGAGACTTGCATATTTTTCTTGGCACGAAGCGTCCTTAGACGTCAGGGTATTTTTGCTGCAAATGTTCGAGTTACTTACTTTGTTATTGTGAAAAAGTCAGGCAGACAGAATTTTATTGTTAGATTGTGATATATATATATTATTAGCTGGCCGTCCTTCGGAAGGAATACTTTCACAACCAAGAACAAGACATTACGATATTCACTGAGTGTATATTTCGCCTATACACGGAGTGGGTAGCATCGGCTCTATTTCAATAAAATCTTGCATCTGTTATTCACAAAACAAGGTTTCACGCATGAATATCTTTATTTTAGGACAAAGGCCGCCAGTCTGTGGTCCGCGGGCCAAACGCGGACCCCCCGATAAACTTACGCAGCATAGCCCAACGCGCCATAATGAGTTTGCTGTATTGCAATGCAGTCCAAGGCAGACAGAGTTGTCACGTTCGTTGATCGAAGCGTTTTGCGATTAAGACTGAGATTCACGTTGAATGCATGCGTTTTCAGGGCTGCACTCTGCTTGCAAGCATCGCCAGCCATCTCACTGAACGCGCGCTAGACCCTTTTCGTGTGTGTATCTTTATTTTTTCAATTTTATTTTCGTTCGCATGCGAATTTTCATAAAAACCTGTATTCAACTTCTTTTTTCGGAATTTACATCCATTTCTTGGGTGCTCTCTCATCGCCCCATCACTCTGCTTCAGTGACTCTCGCGGCGATGCCGCCAAAAAATGTGCGCCGTCTGTAACACATGCTGTTGAAGCAATCTGCAACTATAGACACAGCAGCAAAGTAAATTTTATGAGCTGTTGTTTAACAGGCATTGCGGGCCTTGGGTTCGTGAAACAATAGGCTCAAAGTGCTTACCCACAAGGTTTTGGTCTTTTTCGAAGTGAAATACCAGCTAGATGGTACAGTTGGTTGAGCACGCGACACGGAAGCTGGTAGGTTTGATTCGGATCTCGGCAGAGTCGAGTCACACCGAAGACTTTAAAAACGGTAATTGGGGCCTGTCCAGCGTCGTACTTGGCGTTAATGAATCACGCGCGGTGCTGCCATTGACTCGCCATCAGTGCAGCATTCACTGCGAAAGCAGCCGCGTGGCCAGGGCACAAGCAAGCGGAGATGGGCGCCGCAGACCACTCGTGACAATCTAAAAGGAGTACGAAACCGAGAAAAAACGAAACTAGAACTGAAAAACACAATTGCTCGATACTTTTCAGTTTCAGTCACTGTTTGGCACCGAAACTTAAATGGGACAATGTTGGAATCACGTTTGACTTCACCTGCGAAACGCGTGAATATCCTCTGCCGCTTTGATGAAGCTTGGACTCCCGCAGCAGTTAGTGGCTAGTTGCTTACGATGTCTTTTTCATCTCGTTATATTGTCGCAACGCGCAGCAGCGACGATTGTCGTCCAATCGTAAAGTTTCAACACAATTCGGCCTCCCTTGTTTTGTTCGGGACTACCATGTAGTGGGGAGCAGGTCGTGTAGAGGGTGGGCACGTAGGGGGAGAAGTTGTGACTGCGCGCATAGTGTAGCAGCGCAGGTCTCGCAAAGGAGTTTCCTCGTTTGCCAGCGCTGACCACCTTCGACGGCGACCACGCTCTGCGACAAAAGCAATTTGCGAATCGCGGCCGGAATCGACGAACTAATCATCGCCGGCATTTCAAGAACAAGCGTTTTGATGGGGTTTCTTACAGGCTTCAACTGGCAGCAACTTTTCTTGAACAGGCGACAACGTGTAATTTCAGCGAAAAGACGAAAATTACCCCGCAGGTTTCCAGGAATTTCAGCTCTAACTACAAGCTTTTCAAGCGAGGTAGACAGGAAAAAGGCGTTTGATTTTTGCGACTTTATTGCTGTTACAGTCCGGAACAATTAATTCGTTTATTACGTCGCAGTGCCTATTGTAGACCAACCTGAAAGAAATGCGTATTCATCCATTGTAAATTCAAACGCGATGCCTTTTAGCAAACAGGGAAATGTGCACAAAAGCAAAACATGGAAATAAAAAATTGTGCTTGAATCAGGTTAAGGTGTTGTTGCTCTGTCGGGATCCAAATTGTATTAAAATTTTCAGGCACTTCCTTTGTAGCTTCATCTATCTAGTTAATTTCGATTCATAAGATTTTACTCTACTTTTCGTGGCGAATACATGCGTTTGCATTCAAGAACCTTTGTTTTCGGAACAAAGGTTAACAAACTCAACCGCAAGCCACAGCAACATGATTAACAAGGTGATCCAAAGAGATGAAAGCAGGTCGCGGGGCATTTAACGTTGAGGGTAATTATATCAATGTGAAAAAACTCTGTCAAGCACCTGGTCCATATTGCGGGAGTTGCACGCTCGTTCGCCAACTTGCTGTTTTCATGCTCATTGCTCAGAATACTGTTTTGTCTGAGCGTTGCTTGGCAAAACATCACGACAGTCTGATGATGTAACCGCGAAAATGCGCAAGACCTGCGTTAGTTGCTGCCTGACTCACTTCAAAAATCGGACATGACAGCGATTTGCGCCGATTACGCAACAACAAGAGACTTTGTTATCAGCTCTCAAACTTTGCGCACTGCCGCCGAACGTGTCCGCAGAAGTTTAGTCAGTTTGCTTTTCCCGAAGATAAGATATCGCCGCAACCGCACGCCGGACGTCCAGTTGGAATCAGATAACGACTTCTAAGCGACAGGAACAGCAATAAAACAAAGTATTTCAGATTTTTGCGTGAACCAGGACGAGCTTTGACCGGCGTAATCTTTCCGGTATGAGTATTTCAAAGCATCGTTCAAGACTTTGTCTATGCCCGAACGGGTGCTGAGTTATGTTTTTAGAATACGACGAACAAGCGGGTCAAGACAGCAGACCGAGGTGAACTATGGTTTTTCTCGTCTGTCTTTTCGAAAACGTGGAAAAAAAGCTACAGAAATTTTCAGAGACTCCAATCCGTTTCTATCGAAAGGAAAACGTTGGTTTTGTCTGTTTTTTGTCACACCGCCAGACTAGACATTTAAGAACGCATTTTGGCGAAGCTGACCTCTAAACGTTTCTAGTTTCTTTGGTAATTCCGTTCTGTGCTTTCAAGTCCGGATCCTGCAGCATGTCACTAGAGATTTGAATCTCTTTTTAAGACCCTTTCAAAGAAGTTGTTGCCTTTACGTGTTCACATGTATGTGTCTTGGAAGTCTTCAGCTTTGTTCAACATTATCGTGTGTGACTTTCTTCTAGATTGTGCTTAACGTTCTTAAAAGACTGTTGTAAACATGCTGACTGAAAAAGCCATCGAATACATCATCGGTCCCGACCTCTGGGGAGAAGGGTCCATCTACAACGTCACTCATTCACTCCTCACAAGCTCGGCGCCTCTGACGCATCTCGGTATCGTCAGCGATGTGTGAGTAAGAAACTTGATTTTGGTGAAACAATGAAGCAGTTTACCCCCTAGTGATGATTAACGCAAATGTTGTTGACCGGCCATGTTGTGGTGTGCAGCGTTGTGAAACATCTCTCCAAACATTATTTTTCTTGTAGTCAAGTCAAGTGAAGGCTTTGAGCCGACATTCTTTTTTAACTGAGAATCACCTGTGACGCACATTTAAGAGCGTTTTTAATGCGGTGTGCGGTTGGGTTTTGTTGCCAAAACGCTTTGTTTTGGTGTAAATAACGCAAAAATTTAGCTTTGCTTGATGCGATCGTTTTCGCAGGAGCGATGGTAAAAGAAAATGTTTGAAACGTTGACGAACCAAACAGAGCAAAATTGGAGTTTGAAAGTTTGAAACAAACAACAATGCCACAGCGTCGTTCCAAATCAACTAGCGAAGAGTTGAAAAACAGCAATGCTATGCACCGGACTTCGAAAGGTCTGAAACCGACCGTTTGTTGACGAACAAACGGCTTTTTGTTCCAGATCAGCGATCTCGCCTGCGTCATGCACCATTTTCAACATCATTCTCGCTTCGGTTTTGTTCTGGACCGGCCACCAGTTGTACCGGATCCTGTTCTGCCACCTCAATCTGTACCGTGACCTCGGATCGGTCGGTTACGTCCACCACGACCCTAACGTCCCGAGGGAAAACTCGGTGAAAAACATGCAGCGGCGAAAGTAAGCGAGAGCCTGGCCTCTTGCTGTGGCAACTGTCTGTAGCTGAGTTTGCGTGAAGCTGAAAAGTTGAATTCCAAGCAATTTTTAACTCGTAAATCAACTCACTTGAAAAGGTGTCAACAGATAATTTACGTTTGAATGAATGTGAAAATTGAGCAGCTGAACTTTTTGGACGGCACGTGATGTTGATCACCATGGACAAAGAAGTTGCGCTCATAGAAACTGCACGCAACTCAAAAACTGGAAGATGCAAGAAATGTTTTCGCAAAGTGAAACAAACAAGTTTTCTGTAACTGCTTCACAAAATTTTGCGACTGTGTTTCTGATTACCTGGTAAAACTGTGAAGATGCTTTCGGTCATTTCTCTTTGGAAGGGTTTTGGACCCACGCGAAGCGAAATGGCGTCGCCATCTTGATAACTGCCCGTACTCACTTATACTGTAATAGTATGTGTTGAAGCACTACTGTTGTGCCATAGGCGAAATCCGTAGATGTACAATACAGTGGCCACTAATTACGATGCGTATTAGCTGGTAGTTACAATACATTCTTGCGGCTCTGAATTGGCCAGCAATGAACAGATAACATAGTTGCGGTTTACGGGGATTTATGACTTCACGACAAGAGCGGTCGACGAAAGAAAAACGTATTGACATAAATGAAAACAACCTGAGACGAACCAGGTTTAAACCATAGACGATGTGAACAAGTAACAATTGAAATGTCTACAACTTGCTTGTTATTCAGATCGGGGCGTCATCTCACGACTATCCTGATCGCAATAAATATGTTTGTTGGCGATGCGCGCTCAAGCGTTCACTGCTCACGTCACCTGCAGCAGACGTCACGTTCTGCTTACAAGTCGCTTGATTTACTCATGCGTGTTTGTATGTCGTGTGGCTGCTGGAGTTGGTAGGCTGGGATCGAAACTTGTCTAGCTCCATATTTCTTTTAATAGAAAATTCGTATTTTTGAGCGGTTTATAGAAAACTCTTATTTTTAAACTTTCCTGCTTGTCCTTTTGTTGGACATGTACAATTAGCATGAACTGTCTGTTTGTCTTTCAGAGACCTGAGCAAAAGTTAAGTTTTTTTAACAACCTATTAAATCAGTTACGAGCAAAATTACAATCTGGTTTAATTTCAGAAAATCTCTTTTGTCTTCCATCTCATCGACATTGCATGTGTCGAACGGTTACCTTAAATGAGATTCGTTTCGATCTCAAGGAATCTTCGTGGTAAAAACTTCTATAGCCGAGAAGCTATAGGTTGTATCAGCACAAAATGCTTAGCGTTGCGAACGGGGTTGAACAGCGATATGCTGGAGCGTACTTGATATTTCTCAAGGTTACTTTCATCCATTCCGCGCCTCAAGAATAGTTTTTACTTGAGAGCAATGGTGGGGTTTTGACGGAAATTAGGTTCAAAGTCAATATCCTCTGCGTGCGTTTTGCCACGTTGTCAACCCAACGTACCTATTTATGGGAACTAAGTTATTATTAACGGAAATCCATGTTCGCTTATCCCAGCCGTGACTGCTTCAATTCAATCGCGGCCATTTTTTCTTTTTCGTTTGTAACAAACGTCGAATTCCCCGAATCCGGTTCCTCACTCTCAGCCGCATCTGTCTTTGCTTTACGCAGAAAAGTCGGCGACACGCCTCCTGTGTTTCCCAACGGATGGTTTCGCGCCACTGACTCGAAGTGTTTGAAGAAAGGTCAAGTGAAAAGCGTCTATTTGTTTGGTAAGCTCTGATTGCAAAAGGGTAAAATGGGTCAATAAGGGCGCGGGGCTGTTCTGGGTCATGGGGCGTCGCTGGAAAAACCTCATGTTCACCAGGTAATGACGTGCTATTATCCTATTGCGGGGAAATACTGACTCTAAGTTTACCCGACGAATTGACTCATGACTTGTTCGCACGTCTGCTGCTACCAGAACCCCTACCTACCTTCGAATGGCGGATTGGTCAAGTCTGTCAGAACCCGGATTTGAATTTGCGCTTTCAAACGTTGGTTCCGACAAATATGCGTGAGAAGCTGTGCTGCGAAGTGTTGAGTATTACAACGCAACTGCGATCTTGGAACTAAACAAACAGCGATCGTTTCGACAAATGCTCAGCAAAAACAATTCAATCGTATGCAGACCCGTAGCCAGGTTTCAAGGTTTGAGGGTCAAAGTAAATTTTTAGGGGGACAAGAATGTTATTATTATTCATTTATACCAAATTATTCTGGGAACACAACATAATTTGGGGGTGAAAAATTTGGGGGGAACTGCCACCGAATGCCCCCCGTGGCGGCGGTCCTGCGTATGATTGGCGGGCGGTTTTTCTTTTAGGTAGCGGTCTTCCGTTGGGAGGTCCGGGCCCGTAGCCACGGGGGGCATTCGGGGTTAGTACCTCCCCAAATATTTTTGTGTCTCCTCAAATTGTGTTGTGCCCAGAAAAATTTGTTTTGAACGTATAATGAAAACAAAATCTTTCCCTCTAAACATGTATTTTGCCCCCCAAACCTTAAAACCTGGCTACGGGCATGTCCTGGACAGCTCTGGACTACCTAGGGCGGTTCGAGCCGCACAAAGTACCCTTGTCTTGGTACCAAATAAAGGTCATAACCAAAAGTAAGACACGTGAAATACAGCTTGGCTTCCTTTGGCGAGACGACCTGTGAATGTATGCTTGGCAGATAGAAACAACACTTAGTGGGAAAAAACAAACGAGGTGAGTGTTCCTTGGAGTTTTTGTGGATCGGATTCAACATCAGACGATCGTCATTGGGTTATCTTACGTACTAGGTAAAGTTTTTCTGTGGAAAAACATTTGAAACGATTAATATCATCGTTGCCTACACTGTACAAGTCATATTCAAATTAAAACGGTAGTTTCGCACCTTTCGAGCACAAAATGAAATTAGTTCGATGCGACAAGGGAGGATTCGACACCAGGTCAAACTTCACCGTTAGACAGAAAACTGTTGAAAGCAATTCTCGACCAAATTGTGAGGGAGACCTGTTAATGTGCAATTGTCTGAATACGAAGATGCAAGACCGCAAAGGTAGCAAAAATCCTGCAGTATTTAAACTCCAGAAAGTTTTGTGTGTGTTTTGGTTATTATCTGTCAGGAGGTTTGTTCCTTCACAATTCCTGCAGTGTCTGTCGCCTTCACCGTGCCATGCCACCATTCGTTGCACCGACGACCATATGCACATGCTGAGTCATCATTCGACAATCCGCTGAGTGAGGGCGTGCAAGCGCTTATCTGCTCTATCTGTCTGTCTCCAGTCGAGTTCTTGACGTTGACTCGCCGTGATAGTGACGTGAGAATGCAAACACAATTGAACTGATGACGTGTGCACACAACAGCATGTTATCATAATTATCTTATTTGACAAGCAGCGGCAAAGTCATGTAGTTGTTCGCATTTGTCTGCTTGTGTTCCGAAGATCGAGCGCTTATTCTTGCGTTGACGACCTGTGACGACGGAGGCGAACGTTACTATTCACGTGAATCCTGCGCTCCGTTTCGCGTGTAGCAATGAAACAGAGCAACAGGGTCAACTTGTTCACGAAACAAAGCACCAAAATCTAAACATGAAAGTACCCTAAGACGGGGTTTCCCAATAACTTTGGGCCACGGTCCCCATTTGTAAATCTGTTTTTTTCTCGGATCCCAGTCTTATCTCGCACCAACTTTGCCCCCCCCACCAGCGCGGAAGGAAAATACAAAACGAAAGATAAATGACACTGAATAATTTTTTCATGTATGAAACTGACAACATCAACGAAACCGACTTATGGTTAGTGATTACAAGCTATTAGTAGCAAGCTGGTATTTCACAATCACTAACTTCCACACAGAGCTTAAACCTCATGTGAAGGAGAAAGTCAGCTACAGGGGTGGATATTAAATATTAAGGGAGACGAACGAGGTAGTCGCCTTCCCCCTTTTCACAGAGATGCCGTGCCCCACTTTTTTAAAGTTTCTCACTTAGTTTTTGCATTGTTTGGATTTTAGTTCATAAATTGAAATATGAATTAAATTAATTTTTGTATCCACCGAGTCCCACATTAACATTTCGCAGTGGCGAAGTTTTGGGTCCTTTCCTGAGAGTCTGCTTCGGGTTCCTCAATCCTAATATCCACACCTGATCAGCTATGTTATAAATTCCCTAACACTTCCACTAAACACTTTTGAATGATCATGGACAATTGGTAAAACCATATTTTTTTCGATCGGCTTGTGAAGCCTAAGTGGGACAGGTTCCTCGCGCAGTTTCATTGATTTGCACTAAGTCTTTCTTTGGCTTATAATTCAATGTCGTTAATCAACCTGAAAACTTTCGGTGCAACTTTTTGGAACTGTGAGGGCAATTGCTCCCATTGCCCCCTTGCCTGGCCTTGTGTTGCTCTGCATCGCACTAAAACACCAACGGCACAAACAACATTCCATACATTGTCTCGGAAGCTCTAGTTGAAACATTTTTTTTATTTTTTTCATATTTTTCAAAAACTGTACCAACCATAACGCTCTAGTTGGGGCATTCCACTTGTGTCAGTAGAAACAACTCATGTGCTGCAACTATTTGTGCTGACCATTCAACTATGATATACGAAAGAAAACTTGTTATTTAATGCGTGGGTGGGCGTGTGTTCTCACACAGAAACCGAAATAGTGTCAAAACGTTCACTAAGCTGTTAGGCTTTTGTTTGGCGTGTTTCAGCTGTTTGCAAAAGCCCCTGGCATCAAACTGTCAAAACGCGCAACAATGTCTCTGTGATGGGGAACAGTGCTCGTACGTTCCGCAACAATGCATGTATACTGCAAACACTCCACTGACATGAAACTAAGCTACCTGGCGGAGTTTTTGTGATCTCACAGTTGGAATGAGAACGGTCAATGAGTAAAATGTAGCAGTGATCACTTGTGACAAACGTTAAGTTGAGCACAGACTGACACATCACGCAAATAGTTTTTGAGGAGCTACCACTGCCACCCTGCTATGGCACCCCTGGCTTTTCTGCTGAAGTAAAGCTTGGCTGCTTAGTTTTGCAAATGACTCATGGATCTTTAACTCGCACATTTTTCGGATTTCCGAGCGTCATTTTAGAAACTCTAATGCCCATCCCGTTTTTTTAATCAAATGGACTTATGTTGCCATTTCAAGCTTCAATCTTATCATATCTGACATTAACAAAGGCTTTGGGCGTGAACATCTCCGTTTTATTCAAAACCATCAGGCTCATCTCCTAAGCAGGACACAGTCAAAAAGAGTTTCATCAGATAAAAGACCTCTTTTTCCCAGTTTTTGGTCGACAACTGGATGACGTTCCAAAGTACTTTTTCGGAAATTAGTTATCTCTCACATTAATACTATAAGTGCACAGACTGAAGAGTGGTTTCGGTTCCCATCTCACATATGCTCAGTTCTTGGCATTATTTTGCTTCGTGTCGATAGACTTGGTCAATCGGTTTGTTATGTGTTGACAGACACGAGTTCACCAGGAGGAGCAACAGTCCAATTGTTTTGGCGATTTCGCAATTGTTTCGCTTCGGGCAGTGGCACAAAAGTGTGTTATTTTTTGTGTTCAGGCGAGCACTTGGCGCTCTTTCGCAACCGAAGAGGCCTGGTTCGCGCCATGGACGCCTACTGTCCTCACTTGGGCGCCAACATGGCCGCCGGTGGGAAGGTAGTTGGTTCGGACTGCTTGGAATGTCCGTTCCACGGATGGAAATTCAGCGGAGAGACTGGTCAGCTCGTGGACATACCGTATTCTAAGAAAGGTAGGCAACGCAATGCATGGCGCGAGTTTCCACGATATCGCAAGTTTTCATGCTAACGTGGGTTTTTAACGGCCATTTTTACAATCAAAAGCTTTGCTCGGGCAATTAGCCTAAAGCAGTGGTTCCCAGCCTTTTTCAGTTCGCGACCCACTTTTAATGCAAGTTTTATTGTGCGACCCACAATGAGATATGACCAAACGTTCGCGACCCACTTTTAATGCAAGTTTTAT